>MLJW01000103.1_pt1 | contig 96240 bp, 79 predicted proteins | sample 888231 | NCBI WGS metagenome assembly MLJW01 (sample SAMN05788063, study PRJNA343431) | mine drainage metagenome | isolation source: sample collected from the inflow into an acid mine drainage treatment plant... | place: Germany: Lusatia, lignite mining district
CGCTGTCCAGCGGCGCGGTGGGCTCGTCGGCGAGGATCACCGGCGGCCGGTTGGCCAGCGCCCGGGCGATCGATACCCGCTGCTGCTCGCCGCCGGAGAGCTCCGAGGGCTGCGCCCGCGCCCGGTGCGCGACGTCGAGCGCGGTGAGCAGCTCCAGCGCGCGGGCGCGCGACTCGGCGTTGGAGCGCCCGGCCAGCATGGGCAGCAGCGCGACGTTGTCGGTGACGTCGAGAAAGGGAATCAGATAGGGCGCCTGGAAGATGAAGCCGATGCGGTCCCGGCGCAGCGCGCGCAGGTCGGAAATCTTCCAGCGGTTGTCGTAGATCACCTCGCCGCCCAGGGTCATGCGCCCGCGCGTCGGTTCGATCACCGCGCCCAGGCATTTCAGCAGGGTGGTCTTGCCCGAGCCGCTGGGGCCGATCAGGCCGACCACCTCGCCGGGGGCGACCTGCATGTGCACTTCCTTCAGCGCATCGACGGCGGTGTCGCCGGCGCCGTAGCGCTTGCTCAGTCCCTCGATCAGGATGCCGGTCGTCATTTAGCCTCCGATCGCGGCGGCCGGATCGACCTTGAGCGCCGCGCGGATCGCCAGGGTGCTGGCCAGCACGCACACCGCCATGACGATGAGAAAGCCGCGCAGCGCGTCCCCGGGCAGCAGCAGCACGTATTTCGGGAAGGCCGGCCCCCAGATCGTGGCGGCGATCTTGCCGACGACGAAGCCGATCAGTCCCAGTCCCAGCGCCTGCTGCAGGATCATGCTGGCGATGGTGCGGTTGCGGGTGCCGATCAGCTTCAGCACGGCGATCTCGCGGATCTTGCCGAGCGTCATGGTGTAGATGATGAAGGCGACGATGGCCGCGCTGACCACGGCCAGGATCGCCAGGAACATGCCGATCTGCTTGGCGGCGGTGGCGATCAGCTTGGCGATCAGGATGTTCTCCATCTGCGCCCGGGTGTAGGCCTGGAGATGCTTCCAGCGGCGGATCTCCTTTGCCACCGCGTCCGCGGAGCTGCCATCGGCGACCCGCACCAGCACCGCGTTGACGTTGTGGTTGCTGGTCTGCGAGGCGTTGATGGCGTCGAGCAGTCCGGGCACGCCGGGCCGGTTCAGCGCCGGATTGGCGGCGGTGCGGGCGCGGTTGTTGACGATGGCGTCGTTGTCCTTGAGGAACTGCGCCTCCTGGGCGTCCTTCAGGGGGATGAACACCATCGGGTCGCCGCCGGAGGACACCATGCGCCGGGTCAGGCCGACCACGGTGAACTCGTGGCGGCGGATGCGGATCTTCTCGCCCAGGCGAAAGCCGGTCGCCACGTCGGCCACCGCCTCGTAATGGCTGCGGGTGAGGTAGCGCCCGGCGATCAGATAGTCCGGCTGGCCCGGCTCTCCCGGCTCGAAGCCCACCACCATGGCGCGCACGTCGGTGTCGCCGCGGCGCACCTGCATGGTCAGATAGGTGACGTTGGCGGCCTGCGCCACGCCGGGCATGCCCAGGATGCTGCGATAGACGTCGTCGGGAAGGCTCGACGATTCGGCGTAGGGGCCGAGCGTGTCCTTCTGCACCACCCACATGTCGGCGCCGCTGTTGCCAAGCAGCACCTCGGCGTCGTCCACCATGCCGCGATAGACGCCCGCCATGGTCAGCGTGACGCCGATCAATAGGCCCAGCCCCAGGCCGGTCAACACGAACTTGCCCCAGGAGTGGAGGATGTCGCGGCCGGCTAGGCTGATCATGGCGCTGCCGGCGAAGCCACCAGCGCAGCCACCACCTGGATGCGGCTGCCTTCCTGGAGATCGCGCTCGCTATAGACCACCACCTCGTCGCCGGCCTTTAGACCCGCGACGATCTGGGTCTTGCCATCCAAGCCGGCGGCGCCGGTTTGCACCGGCGTGAAACGCAAGCGGCCGTCGGCGTAGCGCCACACGCCCGCTTGCGCGCCGTGGCTGCGCAAGGCGGCATTGGGCACGACCAGGGCAGCGGCGACGCTGGGCAGATGCACGGTGACGTCGGCCATTTCATTGCTGCTCAGCAGCGGCGGCAGCTTGTCGAAGGCCACCTCGGCGATGCGCTCCTCGGTGACGCTGTCGCTCACCGGCTCGATGCGCACGACCTTGCCCGCAAGCGTCTTGCCGGGGTTGGAGCGCAACACGATGTCGGCGGGCAGACCGACGCGCAGGCCGGCCGAGCGTCCCTGGTCCAGCCGCACCGTGACCCACAGGCTGGCGGGATCCTCCAGTTTCAGCACCGACTGCCCGGCGATCACCGTGGAGCCCGGCTCGGCGTCGCGCGAGGTCACCACCGCGTCGGCCGGCGATTGCAGGCGGAGATTGTCGCGCTGCCGCAGCGCCGCCCCGCGCTCGGCCGTCAGGCGCGTCAGGTCCTGCCGGGCGCTGGTCAATGCCGACTGCGCCGCCGTGAGCTGGTCATCTGCCGACTGTTCTTGCTGCAGCTTGGCGTCCACCACGCTCTGACTGACGAAGTGCTTCTTGCCCAGATCGACATAGCGCGCCGCCTCGCTCGCCGCGAGCGCCTGACGGCTCTTCGCATCGTCTGCCTGCGCCTGCGCCGTCGCCACGGCGCTACGGCCGCGCTCGGCCGCTGCCGCCGCGGAAGCCAGCCGCTGGTCGAGATCCACCGGGTCCATGGTCGCCAGCAACTGCCCGGCGCTCACTTGGTCGCCGACATCGACCAGCACGCGCGCGACCCGGCCCGCGCCGGTCGGCCCGATCAGATAGGCGCGGCGTGCCTCGACCGTGCCGATGCCGAACAGCGTGGGCGCCACCGTGCCCTTGGCGACCCTGGTCACGGTGACCTTGATCGGCGCGAACGGGCCGCTGCGCGTCGCCACCCAGGCGAAGGCCGCGAGCAGGACGGCGCCACCGAGGATGAAGCCCGTGCGTCGGCTCAGAGATAGTTTCATGTCGGCTTATCCTTGGGGCACCTGTCGTCGGCCGGTGGCCGACCTAGGACCGAAGCAAGTCCCGGTGGGACAAATCATCGGATTGAAAATGGCTGAGTCAATGGCGGCGGCATCACAGGCTGATGACCGTCGCTCCTTCCAGGGCGAAGCGGATGAAGGCGTCGCGTGCATATTCGAGCCCTAATCCCAGCGCGCGCAGGACGTCAGCCTGGCCCATGTTCTCCACCGTCTGCTGGCAGACATTGACCGGCACGCCCGCTTTTGCCAGTGCCACGAGGGCATCGCGATAGTCCGTCTGGGCAGGGTCGGACAGCGCGGCGATGGCGGCGCCGAAGATGAAGACTTCCAGGGCCACGCCGCGCTCGCCCGCCACCAGGCGGATGCGCTCGGCCAGTTTGGCGCCGGTGATGGCGGCATTCTCATGGACGTGGAAGATGTGAATGACGAGTTTTTTCATGGCATATTCTCCAGTGAAGGTGATGGCGCGGCGCATCGGGTGAGGGAATCCGGCAGGCGCTCATCGGGGCTCAGACCGGTTTGGGAGCGACACAGCCCTGATCGCAGCCGGCAATGTCGACCTGGAGCGTCGGGTGGGAGATGTCGAAGCGCTGGTGCAGCGACTCGGCCAGATCGGTGAAGAAGGCGTCGCCCGGATGCCCGGCCGGCATCACCAGATGCGCGGTGAGTGCGATCTCGGTGGTGCTCATGGCCCAGATGTGAAGATCGTGCACCTCGCAGACGCCGGGTTGCTGTCGCAGCCAGGCATCGACGGCGGCGAAATCGACGCCCTCGGGCACGCCATCGAAGAGCAGGAGCAGGGACTGCCTAAACAGGCCCCAGGTGCCGACGATGATGACCAGCGCGATCAAGATGCTCACCAGCGGATCGAGCCAGAGCCAGCCGGCCCACAGGTAGAGCGCGCCGGCCGCCACCACGCCGAGCGACACCAGGGCGTCGGCGGCCATGTGCAGGAAGGCGCCGCGGATGTTCATGTCGGAGGCGCGACCGGCCATGAACAGCGCCGCCGTGGCGCCATTGACCACGACGCCGACGGCGGCCACGACCATCACGGTGACGCCGGCGATCGGTGTCGGCGACTGCAGGCGAAGGACCGCCTCCCAGATCAAGGAACCCATGACCACCAGCAGCAGGATGGCGTTGGCGAAGGCGGCCAGGATCGAGGCCCGCTGCCAGCCGTAGGTGTGGCGCTGGTCGGGGGACAGTCGCCCGGCCAAGGCGGCGACCCAGGCCAGCGCCAGGCCGGCCACGTCGGAGAGATTGTGGCCGGCATCGGCCAGCAGCGCCAGGGAGGTCGCCCGCCAGCCGTAGAAGGCTTCGATCGCGACGAAAGCGATGTTGAGGGCGATGCCGACGGCGAAGGCGCGGTCGAACGCGGCCGGGCCGTGGGAATGCTGGTGGGGCTGGTCGGAGGGATTCATCGCATCGTCGTCGGAAAAAACCCGGCCGGGAGGGCAGTGGATGGAGAGACGGCGGCCGGGGAGCTCGGCGCCGATCGCGCCGGGAGGAATATTACTTGAAGAAGCCGCGCGCCTTCATGTTGTCGCAAGCATTCCGGCGCGGCCCCCGCAGGGTCTTGCCCTGCTCCTTGGCGCGCGCCGCCATGGCCTGGTGCTGCTCGTCCTGGAGGGCCTTGCACTCGTCGTAGCTCTTGGCGGCGAGCATCTTGTCGTGATAGGCGCTGCGCTCCTCGGCGCTCATCAGGCTCCAGCCCGGGGTGTTGTCCTTGTTGAAGGCGTAGCGCATGGCCTTTCCGGCTCTGGCGCCCATGCCCGGGCCGGGCTGCGCGAACACCGGTGCGGCGACCGCCGCGCCGAGGAAGGCCACGAGTGCGATTTGCGTCAGTTTCATGATCGACTCCTTTCCGATTGAGGGAATATTCCCGAAGAAATTATATCCCGTCGGCATGCATGGATGCGTCTCGCGGGGCTCACAGCCAGCTCTCGACCTTGGCGCGCGCGGGCACGCCGCCGGCGTGCACCACCTTGCCGTCGATCACCACGCCGGGCGTGGACATCACGCCATAGCTCATGATCTGCTTCAGGTCTTCGATCTTTTCGAGCGTCACCTCGACGCCCTTGGCCTGGGCCACGCGCTCGATCAGCAAGAGCGTGTTCTGGCAGTTGGCGCAGCCGGTGCCGAGCACCTTGATGGTCTTCATTGTGGTCTCCTTGGAGGCAGTTACAGGACGGCGTTGAAGACGTAGCCGACGATCAGGATGCCGACGGCGACGACGCCGGCGAAGGCGGCGATCAGTTGGGGCTTCAGCACCTTGCGCAGGATGATCATCTCGGGGGCGGAGAGCGCGATCACGCTCATCATGAAGGCGAGCACGGTGCCCAGTGCGGCGCCCTTGCCGAGCAGCGCCTCTACGATCGGGATGATGCCCGCGGCGTTCGAATACATCGGCACGCCGATTGCCACTGCCACCGGCACCGACCACCAGGGAGCGTTCTTGCCCATGATCGAGGCCATGAAGTCCTGCGGCACGTAGCCGTGGATGGCGGCCCCCAGGGCGATGCCGCCGATGATGTAGGGCCAGACCTTGCCGACGATTTCCTTGATGTGATCGACGCCGGCGTCGATGCGCTCGCCCCAGCTCGGTGCCTCGGCGACGTAATCCGCCGGATTCGCGGCCTTGCTGTCCGCGGCGATCTCGCGCACCCAGTCTTCGATATAGTGCTCCATGCCCAGCTTGCCGATCACCAGGCCGGAGACGATCGCCACCGCGAGGCCGAGACCGAGGTAGAGTCCGGCCACCTGCCAGCCGAACATTCCGAACAGCAGCGCCAGCGCCACTTCATTGACCATCGGGGCGGAAATCAGGAAGGAGAAGGTCACGCCCAGCGGCACGCCGGCCGAGAGGAAGCCGATGAACAGCGGCACCGCCGAGCAGGAGCAAAACGGCGTGACGATGCCCAGAGTCGCCGCCATGACGTTGCCCACGCCCAGCCGGCGGCCGGAGAGCAGCGCGCGGGTGCGCTCGGGCGCGACGAAGGTATGCACCACGCCCATGACGAAGACGATGCCGGTGAGCAGCAGCAATACCTTTGGGGTGTCGTAGAAGAAGAACTGCAGCGCCTCGCCGATATGGGTCTGCTGCGACAGACCCAGCCTGGCGATCAGGGCGTCGGCGAGCGGGATCAGGCTGGCGTAGGCCAGCACCCAGGCGACGATGCCGAGCAGCAGCCAGCCCCAGGGGGCGCGGCGGGGGATGTTCGTCGTATCGGTCAGCGTGTTCATGGTTTTCCTCTGGTTGCTTGGATCAGGCAAGGGTGCGCTCGGGCCGCCCGGACATGGACTTCAGGCGCTTGAGATCGGTCCTGAGTTCCGGCACGGCAGCCTCGGGCAGGAGTGCCAGCAGGGTGACCGCCCAGCGCGGCAGCGCGGCGGCCAGGCGGTAGTGCATCCAGGTGCCCTCGCGACGCGAGCTCACCAGACCGGCGTCCTTCAATACGCCGAGGTGGCGCGAGATCTTGGGCTGGATTTCGTCCAGCGCCGCGGTCAGCTCGCAGACGCACAGCTCGCCCTGATTCGCCAGCAGGGCGAGGATGCGGCGGCGGGTCGAATCGACCAGTGCATCGAATAGCGCTTGGGTGTCCATGCCGGCAATATATTCCTGTTGGCGTATATACGTCAAGAAGAATATTTGCAGCGCCGGCAGCGCCCTCGATCTAGCCGGCGGGGGCGCGCAGCACCCAGAATCTCAGCAGCAGCGCCGCCGCCAGCGCGCAGAGTGCGGAGAAGGCGAAGGCCGCCTCGACCGCCACGCCCTGCCACAGCCAGCCGAACAGCAGCGAGGCGGGCAGCAGCATCGCCCCCGCCGTGAGATTGAACCAGCCGTAGGCCGTGCCCAGCCGCTCTTTGGGAGCGAGGTCGGCCACCAGCGCCTTCTCGGCGCCTTCGGTGGCGGCGAGGAACAGGCCGTAGCAGGCGAACAAGGGCCACAAGAGCTGGGCATGGAAACCGTTCAGGCCCAGCAGCAGGTAGAACAGGCCGTAGATCACCCAGCCCGCCAGAATCAGCCGCACCCGGCCCAGGCGGTCGGACAGGGCCGAGAGCGGCGTCGAAAACACCGTCGCCACCGCCGAGGTCAGCGCCCACAACAGCGGCACCTGGTAATCGGGCAGGCCCAGGTCCTTGGCGCGCAAGAGCAGGAACATGTTGGACGAATTGCCCAGGGTGAATAGCGCCAGCACCAGCAGGTAGCGCTTGAAGGCGGGCGGAAAGTCCGCCAGGCGCCAGGAGAAGGGCAGCCGCTTTGCCGCCGGAACGACCGCCGGCGACTTGATCGACATGGCCAGGGCGACGGTGATCGTGCCCGGCACGATCGACCACAGGAAGACATTCTTGAGCGGCATGCCGCGTTCCAGCAGCCACGCCGCCAGGAGCGGCCCGATCACCGCCCCGGCGTTGTCCATGGCCCGGTGCAGGCCGAAGGCCAGACCCCGGCGTTCCTCGCTCACCGCGCCGGCGAGCAGCGCGTCGCGCGGCGAGGTGCGCAATCCCTTGCCCACCCGGTCGGCGAAGCGCAGGGCCAGCACCATCGGCCAGCTCGACGCCAGGTAGAACAGGGGACGCGAGAACGCGGCGAGGCCGTAGCCGCCCGCCACCCAGCCCTTGGCGTGGCCGCGCCGGTCCATGAGCACGCCGGAGAAGAGCTTGAGCAGGCTGGCCGTGGCTTCCGCGATGCCCTCGATCAGGCCCAGCGCCCGCGGCCCGGCCATCAGCACCGAGGCGAGAAACAGCGGCACCAGCGGGTAGACCAGTTCGCTGGTGGTGTCGTTGAACAGGCTCACCAGGCCCAGCAGCCAGACCGTCCGCGGCAGCGCCAGAACGGCCTCAAACATGGCTTGGATACAGCTCGGTCAGGCAGCGTCTGGCGATTATCCGGAGCAGCCAGACCAGGGAAAAGGCGCTTAGCCAGCCGGCCAGCACGTCGGCGGGGAAATGGGCGCCGACATAGACGCGGGAGAGTCCGACCCAGAGCACGAAAGCCGTCGCCGCCCAGCGTTGCCAGCGCCCCAGCAGCGGCCAGAGTCCGGCCGCGAGGGTCATGGCGAAGGACGCGTGGCCGCTGGGCAGGCTGTGGCGATATTCGGCTGCACCGAGCACGCGCACCGTCCCTTGCGGCAATGCCAGCAGCGGCCGGGGGAAATCGAACCAGGACTTCGCCCAGCCGAGGAAAGCGCCGTCCGCCAGATAGGCGAGACACAGGACGACGAGCGCGCCCAGCCACAGCGTCGCCTGCTGCCCCGGCGTTTCGATCCGGCTGGCGCGGACTGTTGCGAACGCCGCCGCGAGCACGATCAGGGTCAGATAGATGGGGAAAAGATTATGGTCGCCCAGCCGCGTGCCCAGCGGCATGACGCGATCCAGCGTCGCGCCGCGCCAGCCGTTGATGGCATGGAACAGCCAGACATTGGCGCCGCCCCAGTCGTAGAGGATTTCCTTCATCACGATTTGTCTGCCCATGTCCGATTCCGGGAACGCTTCCCCGACTCATCCGGTGCGTAGGCGCCGGATGGCTCAGCGCGATTATCAATCATTGGCAGCCAAGAAGGTGCTCGGCGCACGTCGCTGGCGTCGGCGAGCAGGGAAGGCTTATCGTATCAGCCGCCGGTCATCGACATGAAGCGCAGCAGTTTTTGCGGCGCCTCCAGGAATTCGTGACGCTCCGGCTTGCGCTGGATTGCCGCCATGATCGCCGCCTCGATATCGCCGTCACTGGCGCCGCCGCGCAGCAGCGGCCGCAACTCGAGTCGATCCTCCTGGCCGAGGCAGAGCTGCAGCGTGCCATCGACCGTCATCCGGACGCGATTGCAGGCCGCGCAAAAGTGTTGCGACAGCGGGGTGATGAAACCGATGCTGAATGTCTGGTCCGGGCTGACCAGGTACCTGGCCGGCCCGCCGCCGGGAATCACCCCGTCGATCAGGCCATAGCGCTTCCGGATCCCGGCGATCAAGGGCTGGAGGCTGGAATGCCCGGCCCCGCGGCCGGAGTCGCCCATCGGCATGTTTTCGATGAGCCGCAGGATATAGCCGCGACCTCGGCAATAGCCGATCATGTCCTCGATTTCGTCATCATTGGTCCCCGGCATCCAGACCATATTGATCTTGATCGCCGCAAAGCCCGCGGCGCTGGCGGCATCCAACCCGAGGAACACTCGTTGCAGGGCGTCCCGACGGGTGATCCGTGCAAAGCGCTCGGGTCTCAGGGTATCCAGGCTGACGTTGAGCCGATCGACCCCGGCCCGGCGCAAGGCCGCGGCGTGTTTGCCCAACTGGGTGCCGTTGGTGCTCAGGGAAAGATCCCCGATCCCTGCGATCCGCTTGATGCTCGCGGCCAACTGGGCGATCCGGTTACGCAGCAGCGGCTCGCCGCCGGTGATTCGCACCCGGCTCAGGCCGCACCCGGCCAGCACCGACAGGACTCTGCGGATCTCTTCGAAGGAAAGCCAGTGAGCGGGGTCCCGGTAATCATCGAAGTCCGCCGGCATGCAATAGGCGCATCTCAGGTCGCAGCGGTCGGTGACCGAGAGCCGCAGGTATTCGATCCGGCGGCCAAACTGATCGATGAGCCGGTGCTCTCCGGTTTGCCTGCTCATAGCGACGAAACAAACTCGGATGCCCCCGGGCGGGGGCGTTGCGGCTTGCGCTTGCTGACCGTGCCGATGTTCACGAAGCACTCGGGCTGTTCGCCCTCGGTCAGGGCGAACAGGGTGCGCATGCGCGCCGAACCCATCGCCCGCCCGCTGGTGAGTCCGGCACCTAAGCCCATGGCGTGGGCCGACAGCAGCATGTTCTGGAGCGCGCAGCCCAGCGACACCAAGCGCTCCGGCGCCGGGATGTCGGGCTCGGCCGGACCGAGCCGCGCTACCGCCAGGAGCAGGAACGGCGCGCGGTGGGCCTTTTCCCTGGCCTGTTCGATCTGCGCCGGCGCCGCGTCCGTATCGCGGTCGACCAGCGCCAGCGCGAACACCTCGGACAGGAGCGCGCGTTTTTCCTGCGGGACGATGACGAAACGCCAGGGGCGCAGCAGACCGTGATCGGGTGCCGCTGCCGCCGCGTCGAACAGTTGTGCGAGTTGCGCCGGCGAAGGTGCGGGTTCGGTCAGGCGCCGGGGTGAAACGTTCTGGCGCGAATGGATCAGCGCCTGCGCGGTATCGCTGATTTCCATTTCCAGCGCCGGCATCGTCTGCCTCGTAGCGGGCGATCTCGACATCGCTGTCCCCGTCTATCCCCGGCAAAGCCGGGTGCTTTACCGTGGATTCGCAGCCGGCATCGGCATGGCCGGTCGAATCGGGATCAACAGCGGCTCGCCGTATCGGTTCTCGGCACCGGCGCACGGCGGATGAGTCGCCCGCAAGGCGGTGAAAAAATCCTCAAGGGCTTCACCGACCAGGCTGATGTAGGCGCTTTCCGCCTGGGTCAGCAGGTGTGCGAACACGTCGGCCCAAGGCTGGATGTGTTCGGTGATGAAATCAGCCAGCACCCGCCGGTCGAGGTCGCTGTCGCCCGATGCGTCGAGCAACAGCGCCAGGAAAGCCAGGAGTACGCCGACGTGATCGAGCGGCCGGTTGGAGCTGGTCAACATCGGCGCCGCCTGAAGTTCCATGGGATTGAAGCCGGCTGCGTCATACCAGGGGAGCAGGGCGTCGCCCCCGTCGTGACGGGCGGGGGGAAAATGCCAGAATTCTTCGGTTTCCTCCACCTGACTGAGGATATGCGCGTAGGGCGGCAGAAAGCATCCCGACTGAAGGACGCACAGGAAATCGTAGAAATCCTGCTGGGCCTGCCGCGGGTCCAGGGGCGTTTGGGCCAAGGGGGCCAGCGCGGCCAAGATACGCGCGTCGGGGGCTTGCAGGAGCAGCCGCGAGCCGGCCTCGGCGAGCCTTGCCAATTCCTGGTCAGACATGGGCCACATCCTTCTCGATGCGGGCGCGCGTGTTGTAAAACACCACGCTGCCGCCGGTGAGATCCATCAGCGACATCTGCCACACGTCGGGGTCGCGGCGCATGATCGGATTGAGATGGATGCCGGCTCGGCGCACCGCGTCGCCCACCACGCGTTTGCCGCCGACCCGATAGTTGCTCGCGCCATAGCCCCAGTGCCCGTAGCCGGCTTCGAACAGAATGACCCCGGGACGAATGCCTTCCAGCACCATGGCACGGCCACGGCGTTTCCCTTCGGGCGTGACGACCCAGATCCAGTCGCCATTGGCGATGCCCAGCCGCCTGGCGTCTTCGGCAGCCACCTGCACCCCGTTGCCGGGATTTATTTCCCGCAGGGTGTAGTTCGACGCCAAGCGGGAATGCGACTGCAGCGCGCCCTTCATGGTGATGATGGTCAGGGGCCAGTCTTTGGGATCGTCCAATTTCTCCAGCAGTTTGCCCGAGGCGGTGGTCGGCTCCACCCAGCGCGTCGTGCCGTGGAAGAACTCGCCGTTCATGCTGTTGCGGGTCGTGCCGACCTTCTCGGCGTAAAAATGCAGGCGCTTGGTGTATTGGTACGCCAGCTTGTCGCCTTTGCGTGCGCCCGATACCGGCTGGAAGCGCCCGCCGCGAACCAGGCAGCCGAGCACCGCGGGCCATTCTTCGGCTTTGAGCGAATCGGCAAATTGCTTCTGATACGGGGCGAGATCGGAGATCGCAATTTCCTCGGCTGTCGCCTTGGGCACCTCGTCGCCGTCAACGCCCTTGGCATTGACCAGATTGGCGGTCGCCTTGAGATAAAAATCCTCGCGCCGGTTCAATGGCCAGAACTTGCCTGTGGCATCGGGAATGCCCTTCTCCCCATAGCCCGGCATCTTGATGCGCTTGGCCACGTCGATCAGGAACTCCTCGGCGCAAAAATGCCGGCCGTCCGCCGTCGTCGGTGTCAGGCTCACCGCCGGCCAGCGTACGCCGGTGCCCTTGGTCAGCGTCGTCGGGAAGGTGTCCACATGGTCGTAGCTTTCCAGATAGCTGACATCCGGCAGGATGTAGTCTGCGTACATGCTGGAATCGCCCACCACGATATCCGAGGCGATGATGAGCGGGATGTTCTTCGGATTTTTCATCGCCTCGATGAATTCCGGATTCCCCTGGCTGGGCACGCTATACAGCGGCGTGGCCTTGTGCCACATCAGAATGTCCACCCCATAGGGGTAGCGCTGAATCGCCGAGGGTAGGGTTTCGGTAAACATGTTGGCACTCAAGGGGAACCACGGCCGCTTAGACGGGTAGGGATTCTGACCGGCAGCCACCTTGGCCTTGTATTCGCTGGTGTCCTCGTAATGGACCTTTTCGCGGTTGATGATCACGCCCTTGGCCAGACCCTCGGCTTCGGGGACGCTCTCGATGTCGTAGAGCCCCTTCTTGACGTTATAGCCGCCACCGCCCGCGGTCAGTCCGCCGGTCCAGTTCATGTTGCCGATCAGGAGATTGAGCAGCAGCACCGCGACGCCGTTGTAGTAACCGTTGGGATGCTTGACGACGCCGCGGTACATGGTGCTGATGGCCTGCCGGCCGTGACTGGTGAACTCGCGCGCCACCTCCGCGATGCGCTGCGGCTCGATCCCGCAGATGGCCGCGTACTGCTCGATGCTGTGTTCCTCGGCCGCCTCGCGCAGCAGGCGGAAAGCCGACTTCACGGCCACCCCGTTGACCGTCCCCGCGTATTCGATCTGCGCCGCTTTCACCGTGCCGGCCTGTGCGGGTTTACCGCTCGCCGCATCGATGACCACGCGGTCATCTTCGCCCGTAGCCCTGGGACTACCCAGCCCTGCGCCCTGCGCGCTCAGGAAATGGCGCGCCTGCGGGTGCTTGGGATCGACGATGACCAAATGGCTGGCGTCGGTGTGCGAGAGTTCGCCGGCCGTCACGGCGGCGGCCTGCGTCGGGTAGGAGAGATAAGCCGCGTTGTAGCGGTTGTTGTCGATGATCCAGCGGATCATCGCGAGTGCCAGCGCCCCGTCGGTACCGGGCTTGATCGGCAGCCAGCTGGCGCGGTCGCCGACCACGCCGCCGCGGCTGAGCTTGGGGTCGACCACGACATACTTCAGTCCATCGGCCTTGGCGCGCGCTTCGGCAGCGAACTTACCTTGAATCTGCATCGGGAAATTTGCGTCCCCGGGTTGGGTACCCCAATAAATGATGAACTTGGCCTCGCGCACATCCGGCTGGGTCATGTTGATGCCGGAGAAAACGTGCTGGTGGCCGATATGGTGGCTGAGCTCGCACACGTTGACGTGATCGAACACATTGATGCTGCCGAAGGTGTGCGCGAAGCGCTCGAAGAAGGTCATGCGCGTGCCGACCAGGCGCCCGCCCTGAACGACGAAGCCGTTAGTGCGTTTCCCGAGTTCCGGCGCATTGGCATCCATCAATTCATCGCGTTTGGCGTAAAGGCCGCGAAAGCCGAGCACATCGAGACCCATGCTCATGGCGTCGCCGGTGTCGGCGAAGATCTTGCCGCCTTCGGTGACGTCCGCGATCAGCGTCTCCCAGCTGATCGGTTTCCATTGGCCGCTGCCGCGTGGCCCCACGCGCTTGAGGGGCACCATCACTCGGTAGGGGTCGTAGGCGGTCTGGATGCCGCTGTTGCCCCGCGCGCAGACCGTGCCCGGGTGCCGCGCGGTGTCGATCAGGGGCGTCTTGCAGGAGGTGTACTCGCTCAGCGTGTTGGGGTGATAGGGGTTGCCGATGATGCGCTGAACGCGCCCGGTCTTGCGGTCGATCTTGACGCGCAAGCCGCATTCGCTGTGGCACTGCAGGTCCACCGTATGGTGCAGGGTCCATTGCGAATTGGCCGTGAGCGCGTCGGTTTTCGGGTCGCGCAGCCATTCCGGGGTGTCGGCGTTGCCGTAGATCGGGTGCAGCGCCTTGCGTCCCCTGTTGGTGAACGGCGCCAGATCGACCAGCCGCTTGGAAAAACCGAGCGTGCCCGCGCCCAAGCCGGCAACGGCGCTCAGAGTGAGAAAGCCTCGACGTGAGATGTCCATGGCATCAACCTTTATTGGCAACTGAGGAAGGGGTGGATTGAGCCTCATCGCGAGGCACGGCGGCCAGCAATGCGGCCAGGATACCCAGCGTCAACAATGCGCTCACGCCGCTGTACCAGAATGCCTCGAAATTGTGATGGAAGTTCATGTAGCCGGCGCCGCTGCGGTTGATGGCTTCGCCGCCGAGGAGGATGCCGATGCGGGTCGCATAGCTTCCCCAAACGGCACCCGCGCAGGCCAGCGCCTGGGCTACCGGGCTGCGACCGATCGGCGTGATCAACAGCAGGATGGGTGCGAGCAGACCGATGGCGGTCCAGTTCCAGAAAATTTCCTTAGCGTACGGCCCCATGAACAGGTTGGCGGCACGCTCTTCCTCGATGGTGCCGAAGCGGCCGATCCACCACATCCAGCCGTACCAGACCACGGTACAGACGGCCAGGGCGATCACCGCCGTCCAGCGGTTGTGCTGCGGCGCGGCGGCCCAACGAGCGGTCACCAGCCAGGCCAGCGCGGGCACGACGACGAGTTCCAGCAAGGCTGCCACGCCGATGGCGCTGGCCAGGAAGAGCATGGCCTGAGCGGGGGAGTTCCATAGCGGCACGCCGTGTTCGTTCATCAGGAACAGCGCCGAATACATCGGAGCGAACAAGCCCAGGAACACCATCGCAGCCAACACGATGCGCGTCCGAGCCGGGTTGTCGAACAAGCTGTAATGGCGGCTACCGAAGCTGAAGATGTCGGCCAGCTTGCGCCACGTTCCAGGCAGGCGGGCGATCTCGTCGCCCAGGCGCTGCCTCGGGACGGACTGGAAGCTCAGCCACCAGGCCAGCACCAGGAATATCGGCAGCAGGATGATGCCGTACTTGATGATCGCCGTATTCCAGTTGTACCAACCGAGATAGTAGCCGTAGATCAGATGCCCCGGTTGTTCCACCTCGGCCAGCACATTGACGAAGCCGCCCACGATCAAGGCCGCGATCAACGGCATGGTGAAGCGGTGTTCGACCGCATCGAATCGCCCGCGCCGGACATTGATCCAGGCATTGATCGCCCACAGCAACGCCAGTCCGCCGGCAACTCCCAGTGCCCAGGAGTAGTTGGCGAACAGGATCGAGAATGGCCGGTCGTGAGCGATGTTGAATAATTCGTTGAGGTGGCGCAAGGGCATTACCAATTGCGGCGTGGTCAATGGATTAGACATGGCTGGCCTCCTTGCTGGTGTCGATATCCCAGTCGCCCTGGTCGCGGCCCATGTCTTTTTGCTCCACGGACCAGAGGGTCGGGTTGCCGGGCAGGTTGTTCTGAAGTTCCGTCGTCAGGCCGATGTAGAACACCCTCGGCTCGTTGCCCGTGTCAGGCTTGAGCTGCTGGACGGCGCCACCCAGGATCTGTCGGGTCACGGGGTCGCTCCGATTGCCCAGATCGCAGAACTGACGGGCGCCGCCCACGCAGGTTTCGACGCAGGCCGGCAGCAGGCCCTGATCGACGCGCTGGGCGCAGAAGGTGCACTTGTCGGCGGTCAGGGTGATTGGGTTGATGAAGCGCGCATCATAGGGGCAAGCATTGACGCAGGCGCCGCAGCCCCAGCACAGGTCGCCGTCGATCTCGACGATACCGTCCTGGCGCTGCCACGTCGCACCCGCAGGACAGACCTCGATGCACGAGGGCCGCTCGCAGTGGTTGCACAGCCGCGGCAGGAAAGCGCGCCTGGTGTCGGGGAAGATGCCCAGCTCCACGTCGGGTACCCAGGTGCGGAACACGCCCACGGGAATGTTGTTTTCGAACTTGCACGCCGACGTGCAGGATTGACAGCCGATGCATTTGCGCAGGTCGATCAGCATGCCCCAGCGCTTGCCGGCAAATCCGGTCCTGGCCAGATCGCCGTCCTTGGCGGTGTAGGCGTACGCCGAGCGATCCTGTCCCAACTCATAGTCAGTCCCGGCAGGCGTCAGGGATGCCGGCGGCTCGCCAAGCGCATCCTTGCCATCGCTCGGAGCCGGCTGCGCCTGCGCCGATCCGGCCCCCGCAACCACCGCGGCAGCCGTGGCCGCCACCGCGGCCGCTGTGCCCAGGGCCGCGCCCAGAAAACCTCGGCGGTCAGTCCTCAAGCCGTCTCCGGGTTTGTCGTGTTCGTTCATCACTGTCCTCCGTTGGAGTCCTCATAATCTGCCTTGACCGCAGGTGTCGAGATTTCTTGGAAAGCCAACCCGGTCAATCCGAAATTGCTGGGTTGCCATACCGGCAGCAAAGATCGGACCAATCCCGGCAACACGCGGATTAACAGAAGAAAAATAGGCACGATTGATGCGTTTGGCACTGCATGTCGGAGCGGATGCGGAAAATCGTTACCATAAAGTAGCTATTACAATGGATATGTTCATAATCGCTACCGTCAGGTAACGCTGATTCGATATCAATGCCGATATCCTGATAAGCCGCTACCGATTGGTAGCGATCGATGGGGATGCACCATGATGACGACACGCCGATTGTTCCTGGGCGCTTGCGCCGGTCTCGCACTCGCTCCGGCCCTCGCCGCACTGCCCAGGCGCCCCGTACGCGTGGGTCTGACGCCGGTCTTTCTGGGCGATCAGCACGGCTTGCTGGCCGACTGGCGCGCCTATATGGAAGCCAAGCTGCAGCAGCCCGTCGTGTTCGTGCAGCGAGACAGCTATCGCGAGACCATGGATTTGCTGCGCCTGGAGCAGATCGACTTCGCCTGGATCTGCGACTACCCCTTCGTCTATCTGCGCAAGCAGGTGCGCCTGCTCGCTGTTCCCCGGTTCAAAGGCCGCCCTTATTACCGCGCCTACTTGATCGTTCCGGCCAGGATGCGCGATGTCACCAGCCTGCTCGATCTCAGGAACGAGATCTTCGCCTACGCCGATCCCTATTCAAATACCGGCTACCTGGCGCCGCGCTATCAACTGCGCCAGTTGGGCGAAGACCCCGGTAAATTTTTCAAACGCACCTTCTTCACCTATTCCCACCACAGTCTGATCGAAGCGGTGGCCGACGGCCTCGCCGATGGCGGTTCGGTGGACAGCTACGTCTGGGACGCCCTGAGCAAGATCAGGGCGGATATTACCGGCCGCACCCGGATCGTCAGCCAGTCGCCGGAGTATGGCTTCCCGCCCTTCGTCGCGAACCATGCCGTGTCCGCGGAGAGCTTCCAGTCCATGCAGAAAATGCTGCTGACCATGGCCGACGACGGCGCGGGTAAGGTTTTGCTCGAGCGCCTCGATCTCGACGGCTTCGTCGTCGGCGACGCCAGGAACTACGAGCTGGTCGCTCGGATGATGCGCGAATTCGGCGAAGAATAGCGGGCGCAAAATGCCGCTGCGCAGCCTGTTCAACCTGAGCTTTCGCTACAAGATTCCCTTGTGGGGAAGCGTCCTGATCGTCACCACCGCGGTCATCACCTCGACCGCTCTGTTCCTCCATAGCTACGACGACGTCAAGCGCGACATGCTGCGCAATGCCACGAGCCAGGGCCAGATCCTGGCCAAGACGCTGGTCCCGGTACTGCTCCAGGATCATGTGTGGCAAGCCTATGAAATCATCAACGCGCCCTTGCATGGCGCCACCCGTGAAAACGCCATTCAGGCCGATACCCTGCTCGTGCTCGATGCACAGCGCCAGGTGTATGTCTCCACGCGTCCGCGGCGTTTGCCCATGCTCGCCGATTTCGCCCGGCGCTCGGGCGAGTACGCCCTCGTTGCGGCGAGCATAGCCAAGATGGGGGATGAGACCAGCGTGATCGCGCCGGTGGCCTCCGACTATCTGTACGTCGCCACGCCCATCATGGACGAGCAGACGAGCCTGGGCACGCTGATTCAGATCTATGCCAAGAAAATCCTCTGGCCGCGCTTTATCGCGAGTGCCGGACAGCTGAGCTGGGTGGTTCTGCTGGTGCTCGCCGTGCTGCTGCCGATCAACTGGTATTGGGGTCAGCGCACGGCGATGCCGCTGCTGCGCCTGACGGAGCGCATGGAGCAACTCGGGCACGGCCTTCCCGACGAGTTGCCTGCGAAAATCTACGATTACGAGGACGAACTGGGGCGCTTGTTCCGGGCCTATAACCGGACGCTGCAGCAATTGCGGGAAAAGGCGCTGATCGAGGGGGAGATCATCCACTCGGAAAGGCTGGTCGCGATCGGCAGGCTCGCCGCCGGCATCGCGCACGAAATCAACAATCCGTTGCTGGGGATGCTCACCTCGATCAACACCTTGCGTCATCACGGCGCACCGGACGCGCGCACCAGCAAGACGCTGACGCTGCTCGAACGTGGCCTGACCCAGATCACGGAGACCGTCGCCGCGCTTCTGGTCGAGGCCAAGGTGAATAGCCGCGACTTCGCGCCGCAGGACATCGACGACGTGCAGACCCTGATTGCACCGCAAGCCAACAAACGGCGCGTTGCCGTCGCCTGGACGGCGGGGCTGAGAGAGCCCGTTCCCTTGCCTTCCACCCTGGTGCGGCAAGTCATGATCAACCTGATCCTCAACGCCGTCCAGGCGTCGGAGGAGGGCGGCGGCGTCGAAGCCGCCGTTGCGCTGAGCGGATCCGTGCTCCTGTTCGAGGTGGTCAATGGCGGCCGCAGCCTGAGCGATTCGCAGACCGAGCACCTGTTCGAGCCCTTCACCAACGCCGGCGAAAACGGTCGCGGCCTCGGGCTCTGGGTCTGCTACCAGATCGTCAAGCAACTGGGCGGCGCCATCGCCGTCGACAGCACGATGGCCGCGGGCGCCGGCCGCACCCGATTCGAAGTGACCCTGCCCTTTGCCGCTCGCTAGGAGTATCGCCGTGACCGCTTCCGCCAAGCTGCGCCTGTGCCTGATCGAAGACGACGAGATCGTCGGCGACGCGCTGGCCGAGCGCTTCGAACTCGAGGGCTATGACTGCACCTGGTTCCGCACGGGGCGCGAGGCGCTGCTCGCCCTGCCTCGCCGCCGCTTCGACCTGGTGGTCAGCGACATCCGTCTGCCGGACATGTCGGGCGAGCAACTCTACGCGACCCTCCTAGATGAAGCCGTCGCGCTTCCGCCCTACCTGTTCATCACCGGCTACGGCGAAATCGACCAGGCCGTGCGCCTGCTCAAACTGGGCGCCGCCGATTACATCAAGAAGCCCTTCGACATCGAGGTGCTGCTGAAAAAAATCGGAGATCTGGCGACCGGGGGGGCGCCGTCCAAGGTCGAGCCCTGCCTGGGCATATCGCCCGCCATGCGCGCGCTTGAGACCTTGATCGATCGTATCAAGGATTCCGGCAGCAACGTGCTGATCACCGGCGAATCCGGGGTAGGCAAGGAAATGGTCGCCAGCGAACTACATCGCCGCGGCAGCAAGGCGGCAGACCGACCCTTCGTCGCGGTCAATTGCGGCGCGTTCGCCGCGGGTCTGCTCGAGGCGGAGCTGTTCGGCTATGAGAAGGGCGCCTTCACCGGCGCCGCGCGCGCGCACAAGGGGGTGTTCGAGCAGGCCGAGGGCGGCACGCTGTTTCTCGATGAAATAGGCGACATGCCGCCAGCCATGCAGATACGCTTGTTGCGTGCCATTCAGGACCGGCGCATCACCCACGTTGGCGGCGAGATACCGATACCGGTCAGCCTGCGGCTGGTTTGCGCCACGCACCGCGATCTCAAGCAAATGGTGGAGGGCGGTGATTTTCGCGAGGATCTCTATTACCGCATCAACGTGGTACATCTGCACGTGCCGCCGCTGCGCGAGCGCAAGGAGGACATCCTTTGGCTCGCGCGGCACTTTCTCGAAGCCGAGGCGGCGCAACGGCGCGGAGCGATGCGGACGCTGTCCTCCAAGCTGGAGCGCTTCATGCTCGATTATCCCTGGCCGGGCAACGTGCGCGAACTGAAGCACGCGCTCGAACGCGCGTGCGTGCTGAGCGCCAGCGGCAAATTGCCGCCGGAATTGATGTTCGACGAAATGCCGGTCAAACTGGCACCGACCGACGAGACCCTGGCCGTATGCCTGGCCGATTACGAAAGACAATACATCGTGCGCATGCTCAACGCCCACAACGGCCACGCCACACGCGCCGCCGAGGCGCTGGGCATCAGTCGCAAGAATCTGTGGGAGAAGATGAAGCGCCACGGCATACAGAGAAAGGGTGACGAGTGAAACTGGGTGCCGTTGGTGCTCAGGGAAAGCCGCCTGTTTTGTCGCCGCCAAAACTGCATACGGACCAAGAACCCAACGTCGTCATTGCGAGGCCGCAGGGCTGCGGCAATCTCGGTAATGCGGAGAAGATTGCTTCACTTCGTTCGCAATGACGGAGAGGATGGTTCAGGGAGAGATCCCCGATGCCTTCGATGTGCGCATGCTCATAGCGTCGAAACGAATTCGCTCGGTCTCGGTCGGGGGCGTTGCGGCTTGCGCTTGCTGACCGTGCCGATGTTCACGAAGCACGCCGGCTGTTCGCCCTCGGTCAGGGCGAACAGGGTGCGCATGCGCGCCGAACCCATCGCCCGCCCGCTGGTGAGTCCGGCACCTAAGCCCATGGCGTGGGCCGACAGCAGCATGTTCTGGAGCGCGCAGCCCAGCGACACCAAGCGCTCCGGCGCCGGGATGTCGGGCTCGGCCGGACCGAGCCGCGCTACCGCCAGGAGCAGGAACGGCGCGCGGTGGGCCTTTTCCCTGGCCTGTTCGATCTGCGCCGGCGCCGCGTCCGTATCGCGGTCGACCAGCGCCAGCGCGAACACCTCGGACAGGAGCGCGCGTTTTTCCTGCGGGACGATGACGAAACGCCAGGGGCGCAGCAGACCGTGATCGGGTGCCGCTGCCGCCGCGTCGAACAGTTGTGCGAGTTGCGCCGGCGAAGGTGCGGGTTCGGTCAGGCGCCGGGGTGAAACGTTCTGGCGCGAATGGATCAGCGCCTGCGCGGTATCGCTGATTTCCATTTCCAGCGCCGGCATCGTCTGCCTCGCAGCGGTTGATCTCGACATCGCTGCTCCTGTCATGGAAAAGGAGGAGGCACCGCGCAGCGCCTCCTCCAACCCAAGATGGTCATGGGCATTACCGTTTCCCGCTCGAATCGAGGCTTAAGCGAAACGCCGATCCTTGAGGCTCACGGTGTCCTTCCATTCATCGACGGTTCCCACGCGCCGGATGCTGCCCCAGGTACCCTTGTAGTAGGGCACTACGTTGCGGTCGGTCCACGAGGTGACCACATGACCGTGCACGCCCTTGATATAGCCGAAGAGCATGAAGGTCTGCCCGGGCTTGGCCGACTTCAACGGGTAGGCCATCGCGTAGGTGCTGCCGAAATCGTTATAGACCTCGACCACATCGCCCGACGCTACTCCCATGGACTTGGCGTCATCGGGATTCATCTCAAGGAAGGCCATCGGGTAGCGGTCGCGCACAAACGAATTGTATTGATCGTGGTAGGCGGTCTGCCATACCTCATTGGCGCGACCGCTGTTGATCCAGTACTTATGCTTGGCCTTTTGATCGGCCACCATTTTCGGCAGACCGTTCCACGACGCGGGCTTGAATTGTGCCTTGCCATCCTTGGTGCTGAACTTGCCGTCGGCGTAGAGAATTTCCGTGCCGATCAGCTTGTCTCCCCTGACCTCCTTGATCGGCAGTTGGACGCCATTGTTGCCGGCCTTGCGCAGCAAGTCGTAGGTAGCCAGGTAGCCGGTGTCGCCGCCTTGGCTGTCGATCGGTGCGACGCCCGGACGGCCGGCGCGGCGAAAACCGTCGTTGAAGGCGTCTTCCTCGGTCTTCCAGTCGAAGCCCTCGAAGCGCTTGGCCATCTCGGTCTTGCCTTCGCGCAGGTACAGCGCCTTGAGCGTGTTGGCGATAGCGGCCGCGATCAGGCAGTCAGCCTTGGCCGAACCGGGTGCATCCATGAACTTCTCCGACAGGCGCAGGCGGCGCTCGCCGCTCATCGAGGTGAGATTGATCTCTCCCGGCTGCGCCGCCGGCAGCATCATGTGCGCTTCCTCGGAGACGGTGGTCGGATAGAGGTTCATCGCCGCGATGTACATGCCGCCCTTGTTCTTGCAGGCGTCGTAGATCACATCGACCAACTGTTCCACAGATGCGCCCTTGGCGCGGGCAATCGCGTCGTTGACGATGCCGGCGCGGCGATGCAAGACCATTTGGTGCTCTTCGGCGTTGACCGTGGTTTGGAACGGGTTGGTGCCCCACAGGGTATACATCAGCCCCTTGCCGTGGATGACCTCTTGATCGATATAAATCTTCTTGTCGCCGGGGTAAGGCGGCCGGGTGTAACCCTCCTGGTGACCACCCATGCGGCACACCCCGGTCCCGCGTCGTCCGACGTTCTGGGTCGCCAGCACCAGACTCACCAGCGCGCTCTGGATGACGTAGTTGTCATTGCCCCAGATGATGCCCTTCTCGTAGGCATGGAAGGTACGCGGGCGGTGGCCGGAGCCCTTAGGTTTGTAGGCCCATTCCGCGGCTTGCTTGATCTTGTCGATCGAAACACCGGTCGCATGCGAGCCGTCTTCGAGCGACATGCGGTTGCTCTTGACGGCATCGTCGAAGCCGTTCGTGTATTTGGCGATGAAGGCTTGGTCGTGCCAGCCCTGTTCGACCACGTAGGTGAACAGGGTGTTGAACAGGGCGGTGTCGCTGCCGGGCTCGATGTCGAGGTGCAGTACGTTGCCCTTGCCGGCGACCTGTTCCGAAATCGCCACCGTGGCCGAACGGCGCGGGTCCACGATGATGATCTTTGCCGCTGCGGCGGTTTCGCCGGGGAAGCGTTTCTTCTTTTTGTCTACTGAACTGCCGGTCAGGTTGGGCACCCAGTGATTCAGGAAGTAGTTACTCTGTGTCTCGTAGGAGTTGCAGCCGATGGCGAAAATGCAATCGGCCAACTCGGCATCCTCGTAGCTGTTGTTGAGTTCGCCGATGCCCATCTCGCGGGTGGCGTGGCATTCGGAGTTGTAGGCAGGGCGGTTGTGGATGCGCACCATCGGCGTCTGCAGCGCGCTGAACATCAGCTTGCCCGTGCCCCAGGTGTTTTCAAAGCCGCCGCCGGCACCGCCGTGGTCGAAGCAATCGTAGAACAGGCCGCTGGGACCGTCGTTGTCGAGGATCTTCTTGGTCAGGCCCGCGTAGATAGCCAGCGCATTGTCCCAACTGGTGTCCAGCCACTGGTCGCCGTGATAGATACGCGGGTTTTTCAGCCGGTCGCGGGCGATGCCCTCGTGGTTGTACATATACGAGGCCATCTTGCCGCCGCGAGTGGAGGACAAGCCGCTATTGACCACGCACTCCTTGTCCGGAACGACCATGATGCTCCAGCGCTTGCCGCTGTGGTCGGTGATGGTATTGGTCATCGCCGGGGTCATGATCAAGCTCATCGGCGGTAGTTGCTTGCGGAAATCCAGGCCCAGCGCGTTCTGGTGCGGCGCACGGCCACCCTCACGGTTGGCGTCCCACTTGTAGACGTGATAGCCGCAGCCCACGATGCAGAAGTGGCAGGTCATGTTGCTGCGTTGCGCATCCTTGGGCGGCAGGGCAATGCGATCTTTGATATTGGTCGACATGGCTGCTCCCTCAGAGAATGTTGGCCTGGCGGCCATAGATCAAGCCATCGATCCCGACGGCGGTGAATGTGTCGTTCTTCGCGTCATACTCCAGCAGGATCCTGGGCAAGTCTTCGGTGGCCTGACCGCACACCATCTGGCCGCCATCCTCGGCGTCAAACATCGAGAAGTGGCAGCCGCACTTGAACACCTTGTCGCCATTGTCGTAAGCCACTGGGCAGCCCATGTGGGTGCACATGGCGCTGTAGGCGACGATATCCTGGTTCGGTCCGACGCCATCGGGAACCGGCGAACCCAGGCGGATGGCGTAGCAGGGGGAGCTCGCATCCGGGTAGGTGAAGTGCACCGCCTGGTTGAGCGGCATGCCCGCGGCTTTGCCGACCGCGTGTCTTGGGTAATTCAGCGTCGTCGTGGCCATCGATCCGTGCGTGGCCGCCTGCGCGTTCGTCGCAGGGAGCGCTGCGCCACCGACCGCCGCAGCGGCCAGACCGCCGCTCGACTTCAGAAATGTTCTTCGGCTGTGCTTGATTTCTTCCATGATGTCTCCTCTATGTTGTTTTCCCGACTTGCTTTATATTGCAAGTATTGGACCACTTGACTGGCACAATAAAACAATAACTTATACTTTTGTTTCAGCCGGATGTCCGAAAGCTGTAACGTTTCAAATAAGGAATACGTTACGGTTTCGTAACGGAGATCGGAGGAGGAGACCATGAACCGACGACAAGTTCTGCTCGCGGCTTTGGCCCTGAGCACATCGGCCAAATCGATTTTTGGCGCAACGCAACCGCCGCGTCTGCGCATCGGTCTGACAGCGGTCATTCTGGCCGACCAGGCGGCGTTCCTGTCGCGCTGGAGCCGCTACCTGGAGCAGCGCCTGCAATGTCCGGTAGCTTTCGTGGCGCGCGAGTCCTATCAGGACGTGAATGATCTGCTGTTCGCCAACCAGCTCGATGCCGCCTGGATCTGCGGCTATCCCTACGTACTCAACCAGACCCGGCTGAAACTGCTCGCTGTGCCGCTGTATCAGGGCAAGCCGCTCTACCGGTCCTATCTGATCCGCCCCAGGGGCGATGCCGCCAAAATCCGCAACTGGGCCGACCTCAGGGGCAAGGTGCTGGCTTACTCCGATCCCTTGTCGAATTCGGGTTGGTTGGTGGCGCAGTCCCAATTGGCCGCCAACGGAATCGGGGCGCGGGATTTGAAACGCAGCTTCTTTACCCATGGCCACAGCCACGTCGCCGAAGCGGTGGCAGCACGCCTGGCCAGTGCCGGTTCAATCGACGGTTACGTGTGGGAGACCATGCGCTTGCAGGGGATGGCGGCGGCAGAGCAGACGGAAGTGGCGTGGCAGTCCGATCTCTACGGTTTCCCGCCATTGGTGGTGCACCGGAGTCCAAGCCATCCGCGCACCGAGACATTGCAGCAGGCGCTGCTGGCGATGGGCGCCGACGAGGAGGGACGCACGCTGCTCAATGAGCTGAACCTGGACGGATTCGTCGCCGGCGAACCAGCCCTGTTCCGATCGATCCGTAAGCTCGCCCTCATCTTTACCCCTGGCGTGCAGTCTCGCGGCGGCTTGTCATGATGTTTCGCCGACTGCCCTACCGGGTACAGCTTCCCCTGGGTCTGTCGCTCGCCGTGGTGGTCACCGCACTGCTGGTGACGGTCGTTGCGGTGCAGATTTCGGCGCGTTCCGCACGTCAAGACACGCTGGCGAAGGTTGATCGGGCAATGCTGCTACTCGCGGCGCAAGCCCGGCCGCTGTTGGTCGCCGACGATACCTGGCTGGTATTCTCCCTGCTGCGCAACACGGCGGCCTTGCTTCCAGGCAATGACGACGGCTACGCGCGGGCGGCCGTGCTGGATGCCCGGGGTCGCATATTCGCGGCCTCCACGCCGGCTATCCTGGAAACCGGTCGGGCCGCGCTGGGCAATCGGCTCCACGGCTGGTCGCTGCCTGGACCGGATCAAATCAAATCTCGGACCGTCATCGAGCGTGCGGATCGGTCCGCCACCTTGCTCGATCAGATTCGTAGCGAAGATGGACAGGTACTCGGCTTCGTGCTGGTCGAGGTCGATGCGCCGGTATTCGCACCGGACTGGGCGGTTCTGGCCAAGCCAGCTCTGATCGGTGCTGCGCTGGCGGTCGCTCTGCTGATGCCAGTGGGGTGGTTGATCGGCAAGCGCATGTCCCGTCCTATCGCGCGCGTGGCGCAGTGCATTGAGCGCATCGGCCACGTCGATGCGGCGACGCTATGCGCGGAAGTTCCCCACGCGGACGTCCCGGAGCTGCATCGTATTGGGGAGGCCGTGCGCCAGTTGCTGACCGAGATGGCGGTGCGGCAGAAAGCCGAGCAACGGGCGCTATCGGCGGAGCGCATGGCGGCGGTCGGCCGCATGACGGCCGCCGTGGCACACGAGATCAACAATCCGCTGGGTGGTCTGCTGACAGCCACCCAGATACTGAAGCGTCAGGACACTTCCGAGACGACGCGAACCCGGACCATAGATCTGCTCGATCGTGGCCTGCAGCAAATTCAAACGACGGTGTCCGCACTCCTGCCCCAAGTGCGTGTCGAGGACAGGGTACTGGAGGCTGGCGACCTAGACGACGTGATGACTCTGGTGCAAACGGCAGAGCGACACCATACGATCGATCTGAAGGCTCGCGCCGGCTTGACTGCCGCACTGAGGGTGCCGTCAGCGGTGATGCGGCAGGTGATGTTCAACCTGCTGCTCAACGCGATCAAGGCCACCGGTGATCACGGGTGGGTTCGTGCGGTGCTGGAAGCGAATGCGGACCGGGTCCGATTCAGCGTTGCCAATAGTGGTGATCAACTCACATCCGAGGCGCTGGAACGCAGTATCAGTGCCGACAGCGGCAATGACCCCCGTGGTTTCGGCTTGTGGGTGTGCCGCGAGATCGCGATACAGTTCGGGGGCGGTTTTGACGTGGCCGACTCGACCGAAGAGGTCACCTGCCTCGTATTCTGGATTCCAAATCGGGGAAAGAAATGAAGTCATTGCTGTTGATCGAAGATGACCCGATCATGGGCGAGTCGCTGGTGCTGCGCTTCGAGCTGGAAGGTTTTCAAACCACGTGGTGTCGGCGCTTGGCCGAAGTGCTGCCCCTGATCGATGCACCCTGGGCGGCGGTGATCAGCGATGTCCGCTTGCCGGACGGCATTGTGACGAGCTGGTTTGCCGATCTGCCGGCCCCGGCTCGCTCGCTGCCGTGGTTTTTTCTCACCGGCTATGGCAGTACCGACGATGCAGTGGTGGCGATTCGTGCCGGCGCCAGGGACTATCTCACCAAGCCGCTCGACGTCGAGAAGCTGGTCCTCCTGGTGCAGCAATCGATCGTTTCCAGGGGGTGTGCGCCAGACGATGCGGTGCTCGGAGTGTCCGCGGCGATGCGCCGCATCGAGGCGATGGTGCATAAAGTGGCCAGGCAAAAAGTCGCCGTATTGCTGAGCGGCGAATCCGGCGTCGGCAAAGAGGTTGCGGCGCAATTGATCCACAGGCTTGACCCGCGTCATACCAAGGGAGAGTTCATCGCCGTCAATTGCCCTGCTGTGCCGGAGACCATGTGGGAAGCTGAATTCTTCGGCTATGAAAAGGGTGCGTTCTCCGGGGCGCAACGGGTGCACAAGGGATTTCTCGAAAGGGCCGATGGCGGTACCCTGTTTCTTGACGAAGTGGGCGATCTGCCGGCCAGCATGCAGGCCAAGCTGCTGCGCGCCTTGCAGGAGCGCTGCTTCTTTCGTCTGGGCGCTGAAAAAACCACGCATAGCGACTTTCGCGTGATAGCTGCGACCAACCGCGATCTCTATGCCGATATGACCGCAGGTTCCTTCCGCGAGGATCTGTTCTATCGTCTGGCGGTCATTCGCATCAGTCTGCCGCCGCTGCGCGAGCGTCCCGAAGATATTCGCTGGCTGACGGAACGCATGCTGCAGCAGATTGCTTCAGAACATAATAACCCGCTCGCCATATCGGAAGCGTTCATGCGCGATCTCCTGGGTCGAAACTGGAAAGGCAATGCGCGGGAGTTGCGCTCCTGTATCGAGGAAGCGATCATCTTCAGTGAGGCCGGTATATTGGACTTGCCCGTGCACACGGACGGTGATCGCGCGGTTCGCGATCAGGTAGCCGACGATCCGGAGATGCCCTTTCTGCCCTTGCATGCGATCGCCGAGGAGGCGGAACGCTCGCATATCCGTCGCGCACTGTCGCGCTGCGACAACGGCATGTCGAAAGCGGCCGAGTTGCTGGGGATCAGTCGCAAGACCTTGTGGGAGAAAATGACGCGTCTCGGCTTGCGCTAGAATCCCACCCTGTTGCCGGAGGACTGCGATGCGCGTTCCAGGCTTGTGGTATCTGCGTGCCGCGCTGCTCGCGGCGGCACTCTTCGTGCCGCTCGCAGCATGGGCGGCACCGGCTGTTTCGCCGCCCACTTACGAACTGAAGGTTTCCTTCGATCTCGCCCAGGCAAAACTGCTCGGCAAGGCCGTCATCCGCGGGCGGCGCGGGCGGCAGCTCGACATCGACCTGGGCGGGCTCACGGTGCTGCGCCTGAGCAACGGCGGACGCGAGCTGCCCATCCCCGGCGGCCAGGAGCAGACCGTGAAGCTTCGCGCCGCCGGCCCGGTGGAAATCGACTACGAAGCGCGCTTCGCCGACAGCGACGAAAATCTCATCAGCGCCGACGCGGTTCAGCTCCAGGGCCAGTGGTATCCGACCGTGGCAGGCATGCACGTCTATCATTTGAGCGCGACGCTCCCTGAGGGTTTCACGGCGGTCTCGGAGGCCGAGGCCATCCGGCGAACGAGGACCCCGGCCGGTGTGCGCTTCGACTTCGACTTCAGCCATCCGCTCGCCGCCGCCGACGGCATCACCCTGGCCGCATCGCGGCACTTCGTCGTCCAGCGATCCAGCTACGACAAGGTGGTGATCACCGCTTATCTCTCGCCCGGACACGCGCAGCGCGCCGGCTTCTTTCTGGAAGAGGCCAAACGCTACCTGCGCCGCTTCGAGAGCGAACTCGGCCCCTATCCGTTCAAGCGACTTGCCATCGTCGAGGCGCCGGGCGGCGGCGGCCTCTCCATGCCCACCTACGTGCTGCTGGAGTCTGCCGATTTCGATGCGGAGCGGATCGAAGATACCGCCCTGGGCCACGAGATCGCCCATCAATGGTTCGGCAATCTGGCCTATATCGACTATGAGCACGGCAACTGGGGGGAAGGCGTCACCGTCTATTTTGCCGATCACGCCGATGCCGCGGCAAGGGGCCGGGCCTGGGCGTGCAGAAAGCGCATGATCGAAGGCTACGAGAACAGCGTCGGGAGCGACGGCATTCCCCTGACGGAGTTCTCCTCTCGCCACAACCGGCCGACCCGCTCCATCGGCTACGGCAAATCGGCCATGGTCTTTCACATGGTCGCGCTGCAGATCGGGCAGAAAGCCTTTCTTCGTTCGGTCAGGGATTTCCTGCGGACCGAGCGTTTTCGCGTCGCCGGCTGGGATGACTGGCGCCTGGCCTTCGAGCGCAATTCCCACCAGGATCTGCGCTGGCTGTTCGCGCAATGGCTGACGCGCACCGACGTTCCCGAACTGCGGCTCGACGGCATCCGGGACGAGCCGGTGGCGGCGGGCTTTGCGCTGAGCTTCGCCGTTCATCAGATCGGCGAGCCGTTCCGGCTCACCGTGCCGATCCTGATCCGTTACGACGGCGGCGAGCGCCGCGTGCAGGCGCAGATCGCCAAGCGCGAACAGCGGGTCCGCGTGCGCCTGCCTGGCCGGCCGCGCGAGATCGTGCTCGATCCGGACTACGATGTCTTCAGGCGCCCCGCGCCCGCGGAAATCACCCCGACGATCCAGCGGCTGCTGACGCGCCCCGAGGCGATGGTCGTGGCGTCGACTGCGGAGAAGGAACGCTACGCGGCGCTGCCCGACATCCTGGCGGCGGCCGATACGGCGCTCCGCCTGCATTGGCGCCAGGTCGAGGGTCCGCGCAAGACCGGGACACGTTCCTCCGGAAGGCAGGGCACGGGTGCCGGCCGCTGGCGCGAAGTGTTCAAGCGGGGCCAGGCGGCGGGCAAGGGCCGGCACGACGTGTCGCTGATCCTCCTGGGCCGGAACAATCCGGTGATCCATAGGCTGTTCGGCGACCTGCGGCTGCCGGCCAGGGGCTTCGGCATCACGGTCCGGACCGACCCGAGGAATCCGGCCGAGGTGGTGGCGATCATCACGGCCGATGCCCGAGACGATCTGCGGCAGGATGCCGCCTTGGCCATCGAGGATTACGAAGAGAGCAGCACGGTGCTGGTCGCAAACGGCAAGCTCGTTGCCAAACAGACGGCACAGAGCGAGCGCGGCATCCGCAGCGCAGTTCCGTGAAGCAGCGGCGCAATGCAGTTTTCTGAACGGCTCCGGATGGACATAAACGTAGCGGTAGGGCGAGTTGTCGAAATAATAGGCGACACCCTTGATGAACAGCCGATTGTCGATCGGATAGGCGCGCTTCGCCTTGTCGTAAGCATCGAGCGCGATATCGTACACCGTTCCCTGCGACCAGGCCGGCGAGTCCTGCCCGCTGCGCCTGAGCCGGGAGAGCGGACAGACGCAGCGGGTACCGCACCTGCATCACACGCCCCGGGGCGAGGCGCATGTGGATGTCGAGACCCTGCGGCTCCTCAAACAGGCGTCGATCCGTCCGGCGGCAAAAGGGCTGGCCGGGCGCTCGCCCCGCTTCAACCGCATGCTGTCCCTGGTGCTGCGGGTGGCGCCGACCGACGCGGCAGTGCTGCTGCAAGGCGAGACCGGCACCGACAGCTTGCGCACCCGCTCGCCGAAACGGGCCTTGAGGCGCCGGCCCAGGGTGTTGACGTAGTGTTCGAGATGCATGGGGAAATCTGCGGTCGGGGTCTGGCGCGTGAACCGGGGGAAGCTGCCCGCTTCGCCCGCCTTCATGGTAACTCGGTTAGATCCTCGCTGTTCACGCGATTGCCGCGCTTCCGTGTGTGCTAGCGCACAGAATCGATCGGCTCGTTGGCCTATCTTTCGGAGTACCAATTCACGGGAGTCCAGCATGAACGGTAAAGCAATCATTTCCGCCATCATGGCGTTGTCCTTGACCACGGGAGGATTTGCCTACGGCCAAGATCATGGCGATCGCAACGATCGGGGCCGCAACGAACAGGATCAACGCGGCGATCGCCAGGATCATCGCGACAACTCTGGACGCCACTACCAGGATCGCGCCGGCAACGACGGCCGAGGGCAGGAGCGCGGCGCCGGCCCGAACCATGACTTCCGCAGGGGCGAGCGGCTGCCGCGCGAATACCGCAACCGGCAATACGTGGTCGATGACTGGCGCGGCCATCACCTGAGCGCGCCGCCCCGCGGTTACCATTGGGTTCAGACCGGCGGCGACTACGTCCTGGTGGCGATCACCACCGGCATCATCCTGCAGCTTCTGCTGGGCCGCTGAGCGGCGCGCTCAGCCCGCCTGGTAGAGGCGCCGCCGCTCTTCGTCCTGCCATGCCGACTTGACCTCCTCCAGCACCGCGCCGACGTCGGCGAGGTGCTCGTCCACCTCGATGCGGCCGGTCAGTTCGGCCTCCGGACTCAGACCGCCGGCGAGATAGAGCCGCCAGATTTCCCGGCCGTAGTCGCTGGCCGCCAATTGCGGCGCGAAACGGCTGAAGTAGGCAGCCAGGTTGGCGACGTCGCGCTCCAGCATCGCTTCGGCGTTGCTGTTGCCGGCGGCATCGACGGCTTGCGGCAGGTCGATGATGACCGGGCCATCGGCGCCCACCAGGATGTTGTATTCGGACAGGTCGCCGTGGATGATCCCGGCGCAGAGCATGCGCACCACCTGGTTCAGCAGTTCGGCATGAAATTCCAGCGCCTGCGCTTCCGTTAGTTCGATGTCGTTCAGGCGCGGCGCCGGATTGCCCTCGGCGTCGGTCACCAGTTCCATCAGCAGCACGCCCTCGTGGCAGAGGTGGGGCTGCGGCACGCGCACCCCGGCCGCCGCCAGGCGATACAGGGCATCGACCTCGGCGCTCTGCCAGGCCTCCTCCTGCATCTGGCGCCCGTAGCGGCTGCCCTTCTCCATGGCCCGCGCCTGCCGGCTGTTCTTGACCTTGCGGCCCTCCTGATAGGAGGCGCTGTTGCGGAAGCTGCGCTGTTTGGCGTCCTTGTAGACCTTGGCGCAGCGGATCTCTCCGGCGCAGCGGACGATATAGACGGTCGCCTCCTTGCCGCTCATCAACTGGCCGATGACCTCGTCCACCAGACCCTCGGCGACCAGCGACTCGATTCTTTTAGGCGTCTTCACGGGCGCGGCTCCTGCAGAAACTGCAGCTTCACCTGCCGGCCCTTGATCTTGCCGGCCGACAGTTTGCGCAAGACTTCGGGCGCGATGCTGCGTTCGACCGCGACGTAGGTGGAAAACTCCGCGACCTTGATCTTGCCGATCTGCTCCTTGCTGAATCCGGCCTCCCCGGTCAGCGCGCCCAGCACGTCGCCGGGGCGGATCTTTTCCTTGCGCCCGGCCGCGATCTGCAGCGTGAGCATCGGCGGCAGCAGCGCTCCGGCCTCTGATCGTGCGGCAGGCAAGGCCTGCCACTCGACGGCACTGCCCTGCGCACGTTCGATGTTGCGCACCCGCCCCTTCTCCTTGCCGCCGACCAGGCTCAGGGCCCAGCCCGAGCGTTCTCCGCGTCCGGTGCGGCCGATGCGATGCAGATGCACCTCGGGGTCGGGCGTGACATCGACATTGATCACCATTTCCAGCTGGTCGATGTCCAGGCCGCGCGCCGCGACGTCGGTGGCCACCAGCACCGAGCAGCTGCGGTTGGCAAATTGCACCAGCACCTGGTCGCGCTCTCTCTGCTCCATGTCGCCGTGCAGGGCCAGGGCGACCAAGCCGTCGGCGCGCAGAGCCTGCAACAGCTCGCGGCAGTTGCTGCGGGTATTGCAGAAGGCCAGGGTGCTGACCGGCCGGTAGTGATCGAGCAGGCGCGAGACGGCGGACAGGCGCTGGCCGTCGGCCACTTCGTAGAAGCGCTGGCGGATCTTGCCGAGCTCGTGGCCCTCGGCCAGTTCTATCCGCTGCGGCCGGCGCAGGAACTGCCGGCTGAGCGCGGCGATGCCCTCGGGGTAGGTGGCGGAGAACAGCAGGGTCTGCCGCTCGCCGGGGCAAGCGCTGGCCACGGTGGCGATGTCGTCGAAGAAGCCCATGTCCAGCATGCGGTCGGCCTCGTCCAGCACCAGGGTATTGACTGCGGACAGATCGAGGCTGGCGCGCTCCAGGTGATCGATGATCCGGCCCGGCGTGCCGACCACGACGTGGGCGCCGTGCTCCAGGCTGGCGATCTGCGGCCGCAGGCTGCTGCCGCCGCACAGCAGCAGCACCTTGATGTTGTCGGCGCCGCGCGCCAGGCGGCGGATCTCCTGCGCCACCTGGTCGGCGAGCTCCCGCGTCGGACAGAGCACCAGCGCCTGCACCGCATGGCGGCGCGGATTCAGGCGGGTCAGCAGGGACAGCGCGAAGGCGGCGGTCTTGCCGCTGCCGGTCTTGGCCTGGGCGATCAGGTCATGACCGGCCAGCGCCGGCGGCAGGCTGGCCGCCTGGATCGCGGTCATTTGCAGGTAACCCAGGCGTTGCAGGTTCACCAGCGTCGCCGGCGACAGCGGCAGCTGATCAAAGGAAAGTGCGGGCGCGCCATCGGCGATCGCGGGCTTGGCTGGCAGGGCGGATTTCATGCGCGATTATAGAGGCCCTGACTTGAATACCGATGAACGGAAGTTCAGCGCCTGAGCCTGGCGAAGGCCTCGGCCATCGCGCCGCCGGGTTTTTGCTCCTCGCGCCTCGGCGCCACCGGCTTGCCGCGCGGCGTCGGGGCGCCCCCCGAGGGGACTTCCTTCGGGGCGTCCGAAAGACGCATGGTGAGCGCGATGCGTTTCCTCTTGTCGTCGACCTCTAGCACTTTCACCTTGACCACGTCGCCGGCCTTCACCACCTCGTGCGGATCCTTGACGTAGCGTTCGGCGAGCGCCGAGATATGCACCAGGCCGTCCTGGTGCACGCCGATGTCGACGAAGGCGCCGAAGGCGGCGACGTTGGTTATCACGCCTTCGAGCAGCATGCCCGGCACGAGGTCCTTCAGGCTCTCGACGCCCTCGCGGAAGGCGGCGCTCTTGAACTCGGGGCGCGGGTCGCGGCCGGGCTTCTCCAGCTCCCTGATGATGTCCCGCACGGTGGGCAGGCCGAATTTCTCGTCGGTGTATCTGGCCGCATCGAGAGACTTCAACAGCCTGCCGTCGCCGATCACCTCGGCGATGCCCTTCTTGATGTCGGCCAGCATGCGCTCGACCACCGGGTAGGCTTCGGGGTGCACGCTGGAGGCGTCGAGCGGGTTGTCGCCGGAGGACACGCGCAGGAAGCCGGCGGCCTGCTCGAAGGTCTTGTCGCCCAGGCGCGGCACTTTTTTCAATGCGGCGCGGCTCTTGAAGGGGCCGTTGGCGTCGCGGTGGGCGACGATGTTCGCGGCCAGCGCCGAGGACAGGCCGGAGATGCGCGCGAGCAGCGCCACCGAGGCGGTGTTCACATCGACGCCGACGGCATTGACGCAGTCCTCGACCACGGCGTCGAGACTCCTGGCCAGCCGCGTTTGCGACACGTCGTGCTGGTACTGGCCGACGCCGATGGACTTGGGATCGATCTTCACCAGTTCGGCCAGCGGGTCCTGCAAGCGCCTGGCGATCGAGACGGCGCCGCGCAGGCTGACGTCCAGATCGGGGAACTCCCTGGCCGCCAGTTCCGAGGCGGAATAGACGGAAGCGCCGGCCTCGGAGACGACGATCTTGCTGACCTTCTGTTCGGGCAGTTGCGCGATCAGCTCGGCGGCGAGCCGGTCGGTCTCGCGCGAGGCGGTGCCGTTGCCGATGCTGACCAGATCGACGCGATGCTTCCTGGCCAGTCCTGCCAGCGTCGCCAGCGAGCCGGCCCAGTCGCGGCGCGGCTCGTGCGGATAGATGGTGGCGGTCTCCAGGAGCTTGCCGGTGGCATCGACCACCGCCACCTTGACCCCGGTGCGCAGGCCCGGATCGAGGCCCAGCGTCGCGTGCGGGCCGGCGGGGGCGGCGAGCAGCAGGTCGTGCAGGTTGCGGGCGAAGACGCGGATCGCCTCCTCCTCGGCGCGCTCGCGCAAGGCGCCCATCAGGTCGAGCTCCAGGTGCAGGGAAATCTTCACCACCCAGGCCCAGCGCGCCGTCTCCATCAGCCAGCGGTCGGCCGGCCGGCCCTGGTCTTTGAGGCCGAAGCGGGCGGCGACCTTCAACTGGCAGGGGCTGGTCTGCGCCGGCTCCAGGAGCTCCTCGGGGCTCTTCAGGGCGAGCCTCAGCACGTCCTCGTTCCTGCCGCGAAACAGCGCCAGCGCGCGGTGCGAGGGAATGTCCCCGATCGGCTCCGAATAGGCGAAATAGTCGCGGAACTTGGCGCCGGCTTCCTCCTTGCCGGGGACCACGGCCGAGACCAGCACGCCCCGGCCCTGCAATTCCTCGCGCAGACGGCCGATCAGCGCCGCGTCCTCGGCAAAGCGGTCCATCAGGATCTGGCGCGCACCCTCCAGCGCGCTCTTGACGTCGGGCACTTCCTTCTCTGCGTCGATGTAGCGCGCCGCCTCGGCCTCGGGCACGAGCAGCGGATTTTCCAGGAGCGCGTCGGCCAGCGGTTCCAGCCCGGCCTCGCGGGCGATCTGCGCCTTCGTCCGGCGCTTCTGCTTGTAGGGCAGATACAGGTCTTCAAGGCGCTGCTTGGTCTCGGCGGCGCCGATCTCGGCTTCGAGCTCGGCGGTGAGCTTGCCCTGCTCGGAGATCGAACCGATCACCGCGGCCCTGCGCTCCTCCAGTTCGCGCAGATAGCTCAGGCGCTCTTCGAGCGCGCGCATCTGCGTGTCGTCCAGGCCGCCGGTCGCCTCCTTGCGGTAGCGGGAGATGAAGGGCACGGTGGCGCCCTCGTCGAGCAGCGCCACGGCCGCGGCGACCTGCTCTCTACGGGCGCCGATTTCAACGGCGATGCGCTGTTCTAGGGGTGGCAGCATGGGGGAGCGAAGCTGAAAACGAGGCGCGCACTATGCAGCAATGCGCCCTCGAAGACAAGGCCGGGGCGAGCGTCGGCCTCAGGGGCCAGCCCGGCGCGCCTTCAATCGTTCCGGGTTCCGGGCAGGTAGTTCTTGATCTTGCGGTAGAGCGTCGCGCGGCTGATGCCCAGGGCTGCCGCAGTGACCGAAATGTTGCCGCCGTGACGCTCCAGCGCCCTTTGCACCGCCTGTGCCTCGAGCGAGGTGAGGGTGCCGGTGTGTATCGTCTCCGCCATTTCCGCGCCGCCGGCGATGCGCCGTCCGATCATTTCGTTGAGGAAATCGTCGGTCAGATGCTGCAGTTCGATCTGCGTGCCGCTGCCGAGCAGCACCATGGCCGTCGACACGACATTGCACAGCTGCCGCATGTTGCCGGGCCAGGGATGTTTCAGGAAGGCATCCATCGCTTCTTCGGAGACGGATAGTTTGCCCCGGCCATGCGATTTCGAATCCACGATGTGGGTGATGATTTCGCGCAGGTTCTTCCTCTGCCGCAGCGGCGGCAGCAATACCTTGAGACCGTTCAAGCGGTAATAGAGGTCTTCGCGGAAGCGGTTTTGCGCGATCAGTTCCTTGAGGTTCATGTGCGTGGCGCAGATCACCCCGATATCGACCGGGATCAGCTTGGTGCTTCCGACCGGAGCGACCTCTCGTTCCTGCAGGACGCGCAGCAGGCGCGCTTGCAGGGACAAGGGCATGTCGCCGATTTCGTCGAGGAAAAGCGTGCCCTTGTCCGACAATTGCACCTTGCCCACGGCGCCGCCGCGCTTGGCGCCGGTGAAGGCGCCGTCGGCGTAGCCGAAGAGTTCGGATTCGATCAGCGTCTCGGGGATCGAGGCACAGTTGATCGGGACGAAGGGGCCGGATTTGCGCGGCGAGGCAAAATGCAGCGCTTTGGCGAGCGCTTCCTTGCCGCTGCCGGTTTCCCCCTGGAGCAGAACCGGAATGTCCGCAGAATAGGCCAGCCGCGCCTTTTCGAGAAGCTCATGCAGGGGGGCATCGCCGAGCGCGACATCGGCCAGACAGAGATCGAAGCGGCGTATCGAGCCATCGCCGGACACGACACTTGAGCCATGCCCGGAGGAGCCGCAGGCCGGCCGACCCGCTGCCGTCGAGACCGGACTGGCGCTGGCATAGACGCGCATGCCGCTTCTGAAATAGAGCAGTTGCGGGGAACGGCCGGCAACCGAAAAATGATCCTGGAATCGGTCGAAGCTGTAATCGAACAGGGAAGAGAAATCGTGCCGATGGAAGTGATCCCGGCCGATTTCCAGCAGCGTCAGTGCCGCGCGGTTGGCCGCGACCAGCGTGCCGTTGTGGGAGAACGCGGCGATGGCTTCCCACAGGGTTCCCAAGAACTCCGGACGGCTGTGAAACCGGACGACGGTGTGCATGCCGAGCTGGGTCAGGATCAAGCGGTTCTCGATCACCTGGGCGGACATCGAGGCCAGATCCTGGATGTGGTTCTGGTGTACCGAGTTCCCGCCCGAGATGTCGAGCACGCCGATGAGCTTGCCGAAGGGATCGAATACCGGCGAGGCCGAGCAGGAGAAGGGCCCGTTCTGGTCCAGGTAATGCTCCCGGCCCAGTACCGTGACCGCCTGCTGCTCGACGATGACGGTGCCGATGGCATTGGTGCCCATCCGCTGCTCCTGCCAGCACATTCCCGGGCGCCCGCCCCGGCGCGTCAGCGGGTCGTCGCGCGAGATGGATGCCAGCACGGTGGCCTCGGCATCGGTGAGGATGACGACGCTGCCGGTGTTGGCGATCTGCTGGTAGAGATTCTCGAGCTCCGGTTGCGCGACCTCGAGCAGGACGCGGCTGCGTTCCCTGCTCTCGCGCAGTTCTCGCGCCGTCAGCAGCGACAGATCGGCCGGCGTGGCGGGAGTCAGTCCGAGGCTGAGGCAGCGCCTCCAGGAGCGCTCGATCGCGTCGCTCAGCACGCCGCGGGGTAGGCTCTCGCCCTGAAAAAAATGACCGCGCGCCAGCGCGATGCGGGCGTTGTACTCGGCCGACAAGTCAAGGCCCGTCGTATTCACAAAAATCCTCCTCCACTGTGCCGATCTCTAGTGGATCGATTCGATACAGTCCGGTGTTCAGTTCTGAGAACTGTATCGCCTTGCAAGCGCATTTTTTGCGCTGCACCATCTATTGCGATCGATATATTATGAATTGATATTCATGAGCTTATGGCAGTATGGCCCCCGATCCGTTCCTTTTGGCACAGCGCTTGCGTACAGCGTCTCAAGCCTTTGAATCAACGCGGGGGAACAGCCTGTCCGGGGCCGAACGTTGATTCAGTTTGCACGTTTCACGGCGCTGATGCAAGGAGTGGCAGGCATCGCCATGCAGCGTGCGGGCGGAGGGAGTTGCCGGGGTCAAGGCGGCGTCGGGCGGATGGGGTTACGAATTATTTCAAGTGTCAAACACCAACGGGCAGCATTTCAAACGGGAGCAAAGATCAATGATCAACAGTGAAGTGCAAAAAAAGGCGGTGATGGATCTGAATACGCAGCTGTACATCGGCGGGCAATGGGTCGCCGCGATCGATGGCGGAACCTTCGACGTGATCAATCCCGCCCGGGAGGAATTGCTGGCGAAGGTGGCTGCCGCCAAGCCCGAAGACGTCGATGCCGCGGTTCGCGCCGCCCGCTTCCAGTTCGAGGAGGGCGCCTGGTCGAAGATGACCGGGGTCGAGCGCGGTCGTCTGATCTACCGTCTGGCGGAGCTGATGGAGCGCGACAAGGAGCGCCTGGCCATGCTCGAGACCTTGAATCTCGGGCGGCCGCTGATGGAGCCGACGATACTCGATCTGCCGATGGCCATCGACACCATGCGTTACTTCGCCGGCTGGGCGGACAAGATAGAGGGGCGCACGATTCCGACGCCCGGCTACTTCGGCCAGCCGACGCTCTCGTACACGGTGCGCGAGCCGATGGGGGTGGTCGGCGCGATCACGCCCTGGAACACGCCGCTGATGATCGCCGCCTGGAAGATCGCTCCGGCGCTCGCGGCGGGCTGCACCGTGGTCATCAAGCCCTCGGAAGAGGCGCCGCTGACCACCCTCTATCTGGCGAGGCTGATCGAAGAGGCGGGCTTCCCCCCCGGCGTGGTGAATGTCGTCCCCGGGCTGGGCGAGGTCGCCGGTGCGGCGCTGGCGCGCCACCCGGGAATCGACAAGATCAGCTTTACCGGCAGCCCGGAGGTCGGTCGCGAGGTGATGCGCGCCGCCGCCATCGGCTTCAAGCGCGTCGCGCTCGAACTGGGCGGAAAGTCGCCGCAGATCATCCTGGCCGATGCCAACCTGGAGGCCGCGATCGGCGGCGCCGCGCTCGGGCTGTTCTTCAACCAGGGGCAGGTGTGCGCCGCCGGCACCCGGATACTCGCGCACCGCTCCTGCTACGACCAGGTGCTCGAAGGGCTGACCCGCGCGGCCGATGCGATCAAGCTGGGTGATCCGCTCGATCCCCAGACCAACATGGGTTCGCTGATCAGCCTGAAGCAACTGGAACGGGTGTCGGGCTACGTCGATGCCGGACTGAAGGAGGGTGCCAAGCTCGTCGCCGGCGGCCGCCGGCTCGACGAACCGGGCTACTTTTTCCGGCCGACCATCTTCGCCCAGGCGAGCAACGACATGCGCATCTCCCAGGAAGAGATCTTCGGGCCGGTCGGCGCGGTGATGGCCTTCGACGATCCGGAAGAGGCGGTCAAGCTGGCCAATGGCACGCGCTACGGCCTGGCGGCGACCATCTGGACGCGCGACCTGAGCCGGGCGCATCAGATGGCAGCCAGGATTCGCGCCGGTGCGGTTTCGATCAACGGCTGGGCCACCATCGACGCGCGCCTGCCCTGGGGCGGGGCCAAGACCAGCGGCATCGGTCGCGAGCTGGGCTGGAACGGCATCGAGGCGGTCACCGAAGAGAAGGTCATCACCGTCGTGCTTTGAGTATCGCTGCAAACCGGGTTCGCCCGGGTCTTATCCATCGGCGGCAAAGATGGCCACGGAGACAGGTACCAGGGACGGCCCTGGGGACTTTTGATAAGGAGGGGATCATATGAACAAATACGGAATAGCGGTGGTGGCGGTTCTTGCGGCATTGGCGCAAGCGGCGCTCGCCGAGACCGCGGCACAGCAGGCGGCCAGCCTCGGCGGGCCGCTACTGACGCCGTCGGGTGCCGAGCGCGCCGGCAGCAAGGACGGCCTCATCCCGAAGTGGGAGGGGGCGCCGCCCAGCAACGGCTGGGTCTACGGCAAGAAGCGCTTGGCCGACTGGAAGTACAAGGCGGACAAGCCCTTGTTCACCATCGACGCAGCGAACGTAGACAAGTATGCCGACAAGCTCTCGCCCGGCCAGATCGCCACCATCAAACAGATCAAGGGCTACCGCATGGACGTCTATCCGAGCCACCGCGACTGCGGCATACCGGATTTCGTCGCGGCGAACACCAAGAAGAATATCGGTTACGCGCAGTTGGGCGCCGACGGCTGGAGCCTGAAGGAAGCCATGGTTCCGGGCTTTCCCTTCCCGTTCCCGAAAAACGGCACCGAGGCGATGTGGAACATGAAGATGCGCTATCACGGAGTGGGAATCGACTTTCCGCACGTGATCACCGCCGTGTCGCCGCGCAAGGGCAGCACCGACTGGATCGAGGCCACCTCCAACCAGACCATGTACTTCCCCTGGGGCCTCAAGGGTTCCCACCAACTGAGCAAGCTGCCGCCGGTCGAGTACTACACCTACTTTGCCTATGATTCCCCCGCGGCGCTGGCGGGCCAGGCCTTGTCCATCACCCTGTACCTCAACAAGCCCAGCACCGAGACCTTCTACTACTTCCCCGGCCAGCGCCGCGTCCGGCGCATGCCGGCTTACGCCTACGACTCGCCGCAGATCGGCATGGAAGGCCAGTACACCATGGACGAGCCGCTGGTGTTCAACGGCACCCTGGATCGCTTCAACTGGAAGATCGTCGGCAAGAAGGAGATGTACGTGGCCTACAACTCCTTCGGGACCGACGATTTCACCGCCAAGTTCGGCGCGGTGGCAAAAACCGATCACCTCGCCGAGAACAGCCGGCACTACGAACTGCACCGGGTCTGGGTGATCGAGGCGACGGTGAAGCCGGGTATGCGCCACATCGCACCGAAACGCACCTATTACCTGGACGAGGACAGCTGGAACGTGGTCGCGGGCGAGGACTACGACGGCCAGGGCAAGCTCTTCAAATACCGGGAAGGCTATCTGATTCCGGTGTATGAGACCGGCACCTGCGACGTCACCACGTTCGCCCAGTACAACCTCTCCGAAGGCCGCTACGTGTTCGACATGGATCCGGTCGGCGGCAACAAGGACACCCGCTGGGTCACCGTGCCCAAGGGCGTGCGCTACAACCCGGATTTCTACACCGCCGACAACCTGCGTGCCATCAGCGGTCAGTGATAGCGCCAGACGCACCTACAGGAGACAGCATGATGAAAAGACAGACGACGATTAAGTTGCTGGTCGGCGCAGTGGCAGCAGCATGCGCGGGTTCGGCGTGCGCATTCACCTTCGATACCGGGACGGTCTCGGGCAGCTTCAATTCCTCGATCAGCCTGGGCACGGGGGTCCGGGCCGATGGCCAGCCCTGCGGCACGGTGATCGGCACCACGGGTGGGGCTCCGACGCCGGCAACCGGCGCCGGCGCCCCCGGCGGCTGCCTGGACGCCTATTCGTTCTACAACGACCAGGGCAACCTCAACTACAACAAGGGCGACGCCTTCACCACCTACCTCAAGGGCACGCACGAGCTGTTCCTGAAGATGCCGGACGACTGGAAATTCTTCGGCCGGATCAATTGGGTGAAGGATTTTTCGGCAACGCATACCACCGGCGTCGTGAGCGGCGGCAACAGTACCGGAGTCGCGCTCTCCGGCGACTCCTCCAGCCAGTTGAACTTCAAGGCGCGCCTGCTCGACTTCTGGGTCAGCAAGCAATTCGATCTGAACGGAAAATCGGCGCGCGTGCGCGTCGGCAACCAGGTCGTCAGCTGGGGCGAGAGCCTGTTCCTGCCCGGCGGCATCAACCAGACCAACGCCATGGACCTGATGCGCCTGGCCCAGCCCGGCACCCAGTTGAAGGAAGTCTATCTGCCGGCGCCGATCATCAGCGCGGCCGCAGGATTGGGCCACGGCTTCAACATCGAGGGCTACGTCCAGACGGACTGGAACAAGGACTACTTCCCGCCGGTGGGCAGCTACTGGTCGATCGCGAGCATCGGCAACGGCGCCGACAGCTATGGCGCCTTCGGCACCGCGACCGCCAAGGAGCCCAGGAACGGCGGTCAGTACGGCCTGGCGCTGCGCTATCAGCCGGAGAGCACCCAGGTGAATTTCGGCCTCTATGCGATGCGCTATCACGACAAGGCGCCGGTGCTGAGCTACGCCGATCCGGCCGCCGCCGCCGGCGCTCAATTCTCCTATCTGGAGGATCGCACGCTGTTCGGCGTCAGCACCAACTTCCCGCTGGGCGACTGGGCCATCGGCTCGGAGCTGTCCTACCGGCCCAAGGCCGCCATCGCGCTGCAGCCGCTCGCCACCAACAATGTCAATGGCAGTTACTGTCTGGCAGGCGGCAATTGCTATATCGACGAGAAGCGCTATCAGATGAACCTGACGGGAATTCTGAGCATGACGCCCAGCGACTACGGCGGCATCCTGAAGCTGCTCGGCAACCCCGACACCGCCACCCTGCTGGCGGAAGCGGCCGTGACCGATTTTCCGGACATGCGCAGTTCCTACCAGGGCGTGCCGGTGGCCGCCGGCCAGTGGGGCTGGGGTGCCCTGACGTCGAGCGATACGATGTTTGCCACCGGGCAGAATCCGCCGGTGGGCACCAATATGTCGTGGGGCTACAACTTCGACTTCAGCTGGACCTACGATGGCTCGCTGATCAAGGACTGGCAGGTCACCCCAGAGGTCTACTACTTCCAGGCGGTCAAGGGCAGAAGCCCGGATACCATGGGGCTGTTCATGCAGGGAGCGAAGTCCGCGAACTTCATCGTCACCTTCACGCATAATCCGGCGAACTGGAGCTTCGGCATGAACTACGCTAAGTTCTGGGGCGGATCGAGCGTTCTCGATCAGCCGCTGACCGGGCGCAACTTCTATGGCGCCTACGTCACGCGCAACTTCTGAGCGTCGCCGCCCGCACCGACACGTCGCGACGTGTCGGCGCGGGCGTATCCCTTCATCGAATTTCAGACAGGCCGCAGCGCACCGCCCCCATGCCCAATAGCCCGCACCAAGACCAGTCAGAGAACGCTTTGACGCGCGCCATCGTCAATCTCGAAAACTTCCTGTTCCGCCTGCGCAAGCCCGTGCTGGTGTTCCTGCTCGGGCTCACGGCGGTCATGGGCTACTACGCCCTGCAGTTGAGAATGGACGCCGGCTTCAACAAGCAGATGCCGATCGGCCAGGAATACATCAAGACCTTCCAGAAGTACCGCGACGACGTGATCGGCGCCAACCGGCTGAACATCGTGGTCAAGGCGCGCCACGGCACCATCTGGAACAAGGCGGCGCTGACCCGGCTCTACGAGGTGACGCAGGCGGTGATGTTCCTGCCCAACGTGTCGCGCCTGGGCGTGCAGTCTCTATGGACGCCGAACAGCTTCGTCAATGAGATCACCGAGGACGGCTTCCGCGCCGACCCCCTGATCCCGGGCACGGTCACCGCCGGCAACCTCACGCCCGAGATCATCGCCAACATCCAGCGGGCCACCAGTCAGGGCGGCTTCGTCGGCACCCTGGTCGGACGCGACCAGACCAGCGCCATGGTCACCGCCTCGATCAACGAGTTCGACGCCAGCGGCAAGAAGATCGATTACGTCGCCTACAACCGCATCCTCGAGCAGCGGATCCGCAAATTCGAGGACCCCAATTTCCGGATCCAGATCACCGGCTTCGCCAAGCAGATCGGCGACATCGCGGCGGGCGCCGAGAGCGTGCTGGTGTTCTGCGCCATCGCCTTGCTGCTCACCGCCCTCGCGGTCTATTGGTATTGCCATTCGATCCGGCTGACGCTGCTGGCGGTGCTCTGTTCCCTCACCTCGCTGGTGTGGCAGTTCGGCACCCTCCACTTGCTGGGCTTCGGCCTCGATCCGCTGGGCGTGCTGGTGCCCTTCCTGGTCTTCGCCATCGGCGTCTCGCACGGCATCCAGCAGATCAACTACATCGTGCGCGAGATCTCGCATGGGCGCAGCACCGAAGAGGCGGCCCGCGCCAGCTTCAGCGGCTTGCTGATTCCCGGCACGCTGGCGCTGGTCACCGCCTTCGTCTCCTTCATCACCCTGATCCTGATCCCGATTCCGATGGTGCGGGAGCTGTCGATCACCGCCTCGATCGGCGTCGGCTACAAGATCGCCACCAACCTGGTGATGCTGCCGCTGGCGGCGTCGCTGATGCGCTTCACCAAGGAGTTCGCCGACAAGGCGATGCTCAAGCGCGAACAGCGCGCGCAATGGCTGCGCGTGCTGGCGCGGGTGGCCGAGCCGCGCAACGCCGCGGTGGTGCTGATGGTGGTCGGCGCGGTGTTCGCGGTGTCGGTGTGGCAAAGCCGCGACCGGGTGATCGGCACGCTGCAGCCGGGCGCGCCCGAATTGCGCCCCGACGCGCGCTACAACCTCGATGCGGTGGCCATCGCCAAGGATTACGATACCGGCCTGGATTGGCTCACCGTGCCCTTCCAGGCGCCGCCCCACTCCTGCGGCAACGTCGCCATCGGCATCTATCAGGATCAGTTCGTCACCCAGATGCGCCACGTGCTCGGCGTGCAGTCGGTGAGTTCGTACTCCGATCTGCTGCGCGCCTACAACGAGGGCTACAACGAGGGCAATCCGAAGATGTACGTGGTGCCCATCGATCCCGAGAACTATGCCGCGCTCTCGGTCGAGATCGGGCGCATCCACGGTTTCATGCGGAAGGATTGCAGCATGCTGGCCGCCAACCTGTATCTCACCGATCACAAGACCACGACGATCAACCGGGTGATCGCGGCGGTCAAGCGCTTCCGCACCGAGCACCAGCTGCCCGGCGTCACGGTGCGCCTCGCGGCCGGCAACGCCGGGGTGCTGGCGGCGGTCAATGAGGTGGTGGCGAAGAGCGAGCTGCCGATGATGCTCTACGTCTATGCCGCCATTTTGCTGCTGGTGTTCCTGGTCTATCGCGACTTCCGCGCCATGATCGCCTGCTGCCTGCCGCTGACCGTGGGCACCTTCATGGGCTACTGGTTCATGAAGGAACAGCAGATCGGCCTGACCGTCGCGACCCTGCCGGTGATGGTGCTGGCCGTGGGCATCGGCGTCGACTACGCGTTCTATATCTACAACCGCCTGCAATTCCATCTGGCCAAGGGTCAGCCGATCGTCGAGGCGCTGGAGCACGCCATCCAGGAGGTCGGCATGGCGACCATCTTCACCGCCATCACCCTGGCCGTCGGCGTCGCCACCTGGTCGTTCTCGGAGCTCAAGTTCCAGGCCGACATGGGCAAGCTGCTCGCCTTCATGTTCATCGTCAATATGGTCATGGCCATGACCGCCCTGCCTGCCCTGGCCGTGTGGCTGGAGCGACTGTTTCCGCGTCGTGGCCCGGTCCGGGCGCTCGGCATCCTCGATCATTGATGGAGTTCGCGATGCCTCGTTTTTCATTCACTGTCCGTGCCACCCTGATCGCCGCGCTGCTGGGCTGCTGCGGTCTTGCCGCTGCCCAGCAGGGCCCGGCCCGTCCCATCCCGCTGGTGCAGAAGCCCGCGTTCATCACTTCCTACGCCACCAGCGAGATGATCCTGGCGGCCACGCGCGCCGGTTCGCGGCTGGTGGCGGTGGGCGACCACGGCGTGGTGCTGCTCTCCGACGACGACGGCAAGAGCTACCGCCAGGCCCGTGCCGTGCCGACGCGCGCGACCCTGACCGCGGTGTCGTTCAGCGATGCCCATAACGGCTGGGCGGTCGGGCACTGGGGGGTGATCCTGCACAGCGGCGACGGCGGCGAGACCTGGACCCTGCAGCGCAGCGACACCAGCATCGACCAGCCGCTGTTCACCGTCCATTTCAGCGACGCCGAGCACGGCCTGGCGGCCGGGCTCTGGTCCTTGCTGCTGAGCACCGACGACGGCGGCAAGACCTGGAAGGCGGTGACGCTGCCGCTGCTGCCCGGCGGCAGGAAGCCCGACCGCAACCTGTTCTCGTTTTTTGCCGACAGCAAGGGATCGCTGTTCATCACGGCCGAGAAGGGCACGGTGCTCCGCTCCGACGACAACGGCGCCACCTGGACTTATATCAGTACCGGTTACCAGGGCTCGTTGTGGACCGGCTGCACGCTCGCCGACGGCACCCTGCTGGTCGCGGGCCTGCGCGGCACGGTGTACCGCAGCGGCGACGACGGCAAGACCTGGGGGCCGGTGCAAAGCGGCACCAAGAGCTCGATCACCGACATCGTCGAGGACGGCAAGATGGTGGCTGCCGTCGGCCTCGACGGCGTCCAGCTGCAAAGCAGCGACGGCGGCCGCAGCTTCACGCTCAGCCAGCGCGACGACCGCCTGGCGCTGACCGCCGCGGTCGCAGCCCCGAACGGGACGCTGCAGGTGTTCTCGATGGCCGGCGTGGTCACCGGGCAAGGCGCCGGCCATGACTGAGCCGGCGGGGCTGCAGAAGACGCTCGGTTACTGGGATCTGGTCGCCTACGGCCTGGCCTACATCGCGCCGATCGCCCCCTTGTCGACCATCGGCTTCGTCTGGGATGCCTCCGGCGGCCTGGTCGTGCTGGCCTATCTGTTCGGTGCGGCGTGCATGTATTTCACCGCCCGCAGCTACGCCACGATGTGCCAGGCCGTGCCCAATGCCGGTTCCGTCTATGCCTTCGCCAGGATGGGGCTGGGCCGCTTCGCGGGCTTCATGGCCGGCTGGATGATCCTGCTCGACTATCTGTTGATTCCGGCGCTGCTCTATGTCCTGGCCTCGATCGCCATGAGCACGCTGCTGCCCGACGTCGGACGCTGGGTCTGGATCCTGCTGACCATGGGCATCACCCTGGCCTTCAACTGGTTCGGCATCCGCGTCACCACCCGGGTCAATTTCGCCTTCCTGGCGCTGCAAGGGGCGATGCTGCTGGCGTTTCTGGTGCTGGCGCTGGTGGCGCTGCTGGGCGGCAAGGGCAACGGGGCGCTGACCCTGCATCCGCTGTTCGACGCCGCGAGCTTCCATGCCGGCAAGATCTTCAGCGCGACGTCGATCGCCGTGCTGTCTTTCCTGGGCTTCGACGCCATCTCGACGCTGGCCGAAGAGACCAGGGATCCCAGCGGCAAGACCGTCGGCCGGGCGATCATGGGCACGCTGGCGGTGGCCACGCTGATCTTCGTCGTCCAGACCTGGGTCGTCGGCGACCTGCTGCCCGGCCTGCGCATCCAGGACCCGGCGGCGGCCGCCTTCGAGCTGGCGCACTGGGCCGTGGGTGCGGGCTTCGCCGCCTTCATGGCCTGGGTGATCGCCCTGGTCAATGGCTTTTCCAATCCGGTGCCGATGCAGGCCGGCGTCGCCCGGGTGCTGTTCGCGATGGGGCGGGACCGGCAACTGCCCTCGATCCTGGGCCGCGTGCATCCCAAATACGGCACGCCCTATGTCGGCATGCTGGCGTCCTCGGCCCTGTCGCTGGTGATCGCGCTGACGATGCGCGACCGGCTGGACGAACTGGCCTCGATCGTCAATTTCGGCGCCCTGACGGGTTTCGCGCTGCTGCATCTGTCGGTGCTCAACCACTTTGCCCTGAAGATGCGTTCGCGCCAGATCTTCGTGCACTGGCTGGTGCCGGTGATCGGCCTGACGGTGGTCATGGCGGTGCTCTCGGGGATGAGCCGCTTCGCCATGGACGTGGGCTTGACCTGGATGGTCGCGGGCGCCGTCTATGGCTTGTTTCTGCGGGTGCGCAATCGCGATTTGATTCGCGCGGAGATCTAGGGTGAATGCATTCCGCGAACGAAACGGCGCGCCGCTCATGGCTAAGTCCAGTGGCAATCACGCGAAAGGCAATGGTATGAGCAAGGCGCACTATCCGGCGCTGGCCCTGTATGTCGATGGCCAGTGGCTGTCCCGGGCCTCCGGAGGAGAGATTCCGGTCATCAATCCGGCAAACGAGAGCGAACTGGGGATGCTGCCCCTGGTCGGAAAATCCGAACTCGACGCCGCGCTCGCGTCCGCCGCGGCGGGTTTCAAGATCTGGAAGAAGACCAGCGCCTTCGAGCGGCAGAAGATCATCGTGCGCGCCACCCAACTGGTGCGCGAGCGCGCTGCCGAGATCGCCATGGCACTCACCCTCGAACAGGGCAAGCCCTACGCTCAGGCGACGCGCGAGGTCTTGCTGAGTGCCGAAATCATCGATTTCCTGGCGGAGGAGGGCAAGCGTCTCTATGGCCGGACGGTGCCGCCGCGCTCTTCGGAGGTGCTGAGCCAACTGGTGGCGCGTCATCCGGTCGGGCCCGTCGCCGCCTTCACGCCGTGGAATTTTCCCGCCAACCTGCCGGCCCGCAAGCTCGGCGGTGCGCTGGCGGCGGGCTGCAGCGTGATCATCAAGCCGGCGGAGGAGACGCCCGCCTCCTGCATGGAATTCGTGCGCGCCTTCCACGACGCGGGGTTGCCGCCCGGCGTGCTCAACATGGTGTGCGGCCGGCCCGACGAGGTGTCCAGCCATCTGATCGCTTCGCCGGCGATCAGAAAGGTTTCCTTCACCGGATCGGCCCGGGTCGGGCGCCTGCTCGGCGATCTGGCGGCCAAGGGCATCAAGCGCTACACGGCGGAGCTGGGCGGCCACGCGCCGGTGATCGTCTGTCAGGATGCCGACGCGGAGCAAGTCGCCAAGGCCTCGGTGGTGGCGAAATTCCGCAACGGCGGCCAGGTGTGCACCTCGCCGACGCGCTTCTACGTGCATCACGCCAAGTTCAAGAAGTTCTGTTCGGTGTTCGCGGCCGAAGCCAGGGCGATCCGCGTCGGATCGGGACTCGAAGAAGGCGTTGCCATGGGGCCGTTGGTCAGCTTCCGGCGCCTGGGCGACATGCAGCGCCTGGTGGACGATGCCGTGAACCGCGGCGGCAAGCTGCTCTGCGGCGGGCACCGGCTCGGCGAGAGCGGTTATTTCTTTGCGCCGACGGTGCTGGCCGAGGTGCCGCCGGAGGCCATGATCCTGAACGAGGAGCCGTTCGGGCCGATCGCCGTTTTGCAATCCTTCGCGACCCTAGACGAGGCGATCGCCGCCGCCAACGGCCTGCCTTACGGCCTGGCCGCCTATGGCTTCACCCACGATCTGGTCAGCGCGCACCGCCTCGGCGAGGAGCTGGAGGCGGGCATGGTCGGCGTCAATCACTTCGGCGTCTCGCAGCCGGAGACCCCGTTCGGCGGCTGGAAGGAGAGCGGCTTCGGCCATGAGAGCGGCCTCGAGGGCCTGCTCGGCTACACCGATGTCAAGCTGTTCTCCATCGCCGCGTGACATGACAGCTCATTCCGTATCCCCCTGCGTGCTGGTGGTCGGCACCTGCGACACCAAGGCGGAGGAACTGCGCTTCGTCCGCGAGCGCCTGGAAGAAGGCGGCGGCCGGGCGCTGATCATGGATGTCGGCGTGCTCGGCACGCCCGCTTTCGCCCCGGACCTGAGCAATGCCGAGGTCGCCGCCGCAGCCGGCTGTTCTTTGGCCGAGATCGCCGCCAGCGGCGACGAGAATCTGGCCATGAGCAAGATGGCCGTGGGCGCGGCGCGCCTGTCGGCGCGCTTGTGCGCCGAGGGACGGATCCAGGGCGTGATGATCCTCGGCGGCACCATGGGCACCGACCTGTCGCTCGATGTCGCCGCGGCGCTGCCGCTGGGCGTGCCCAAGCTGGTGGTGTCCACCGTTGCCTTCTCCCATCTGATTCCGCCGGAGCGCATCGTCCCCGACCTGATGATGGTGCTCTGGGCGGGCGGCTTGTACGGCCTGAACAGCATTTGCGCATCGATACTGCGGCAGGCCGCCGGCGCCATTCTGGGGGCTTGCCGCGCGGCGCTGCCGCTTGGCGCTGCGCGTCCGCTGATCGGCATGACCTCGCTGGGCAAGAGCTGTTTGAGCTACATGGTGCGCCTGAAGCCGGCGCTGGAATTGCGCGGCTACGAAGTCGCCGTGTTTCACACCACCGGCATGGGCGGGCGGGCCTTCGAGGCCCTGGCGGCAGAGCGCAGGTTCGCGGCGGTGATGGACTTCAGCCTCCAGGAGCTCAGCAATCAGGTCCATGGCTCGGTGGTCAGCTCCGGCGCCGGCCGGCTGACGGCCGCGGGTCGCGCCGGCATCCCGCAAATCGTCGCCCCCGGAGCGGTGGACATGATCGATCTGCCGGCGTGGCAGCCGCTGCCCGAGCGCTACCGGGAGCGGCCGCATCACGCGCACAACCGCCTGATCGCGTCGGTGACCGCCACGGCCGCGGAGCGGCGCGAAACGGCGCGGTACATCGCCGAGCGGCTGGCCGAGGCGCAGGGGCCGACCGCGCTGATACTGCCGCGCGCCGGCATCCAGGAGTGGGACCGGGAAGGCCAGGCGCTGCACGACGCCCAGGGCCACGCGGCGATGCTGGCAGAGCTGCGCGACCGGGTACGCCCGCCCGTCGCGCTGCTGGAGCTCGACGCGCACATCAACGACCCCGAATTCGCCGAGGCCGCGCTGGCGGTCTTCGACAACTGGGTGCGCGAGGGCATCGTTGCGCCCGGCGCCGCTCCGGAGGCGGCAAGCTGATGTACACGACACCCACCGGCCTGCTGCTCGATTTCGGCAGCGTCATCACCTACTCGCTGTTCGAGAAGCACCGCGAGACCGAGGCGAGCCTCGGGCTTGCGCCGGGCAGCCTTACCTGGCTGGGTCCGCTGGACCCGGAAAGCGACGAGCTGTGGCGGGCGATGCAGCGCGACGAGATCAGCGAGCGCGACTATTGGGCGGCGCGCGCGAGTCAGCTCGGAGCCGCCTGCGGCGAGCCGGGCTGGGACATGCTCGCACTGCTCAAGCGCCTGCGCCACACCGAGCCAGACGCCGCGGTGCGGCCGCAGATGCTGAGCCTGGTGCGCCAGGTCGCGAGCCGCGGAATCCGCGTGGGCATCCTCTCCAACGAGCTGGAGCTGTTCTACGGCGAGCAGTTCCTGAAAAGACTGACGATCATGAGCGAAATTTCGCTGGTGATCGACGGCAGCCACAGCAAGATCCTGAAGCCGCGCCCCGAGGCCTATGCCGCGGCGGTCGCGGCGATGGAGCTGCCGGCGTCGAGCCTGCTGTTCGTCGATGACCAGCTGCGCAATATCGTCGGGGCCCACCAGTTCGGCCTGCAGACGCAACTCTTCGATCTGCGCGATCCGGCGGGCGCCTGCCGCGCAGTTCTCACCCGGCTCGGACTCGCGCCGATCACGAGCTGTTGATCGGTTCGCCGGGTCCGCTCCCCATTGTCCTCATTGCAAAGGCAACCAAGATGTCATTCGATCCCGCATTCCTCAAGGCCAACAACGCGCGCTACCTCTGGCATCCGATGGCGTTTCCCAAGGCCATGCAGGATTCCCCTCCCGACATCATCGTCAAGGGCGACGGCGTCTGGATCTGGGATGTCGACGGCCACAAGATGGTCGACGGCGTCGGCGGACTGTGGAGCGCGAACCTGGGCTTCGGCCGCAAGGAGATCCGCGACGCGGTGGTGGCGCAGTTAGACGAGCTGCCCTTCTACAACGTCTTTCGCGGCACCACCCACGCCCGCGCCATCGAGCTGTCCGAGCGCCTGGTCAGGATGATGCGGCCCGACGGCATCGAGGCGGTTTTCTTCTGCAACGGCGGCTCGGACGCGGTGGAGAGCGCCCTCAAAATCGCCCGGCAGTACTGGAAGATCCAGGGGCAGGGCGATCGCAGCAAGTACATCTCCCTGAGACAGGGCTATCACGGCGTGCATTTCGGCGGCATGTCGGTCAATGGCAACACCAATTTCCGGCGCGCCTATGAACCCTTGCTGCCCGGCTGCTTCCACGTCGATACCCCCTGGCTCTACCGCAATCCCTACACCGACGATCCGGTCAAGCTGGGCGAAATCTGCGCCTTGATGCTGGAACGGGAGATCCAGTTCCAGGGTCCGGATACGGTCGCGGCGTTCATCGCCGAGCCGGTGCAGGGTGCCGGCGGCGTCATCGTGCCGCCGGAGAACTACTGGCCGCTGGTGCGCAAGGTATGCGACAAGTACGGCGTGCTGCTGATCGCCGACGAGGTGGTGACCGGCTTCGGCCGCACCGGCGAGATGTTCGGCACCCGCCTGTGGGGGGTGCAGGCGGATCTGATGTGTCTGGCGAAGGGCATCTCGTCTGGCTACGTGCCGCTGGGCGCGACAGCGATCGGCGGCAAGGTGGTCTCGGCCTTCGCCAACGCCGATCCGGGCGCCGGCAGCCTGTCCCACGGCTACACCTACAGCGCCCACCCGGTCGCCGCGGCCGCCGCCCTGGCGACCCTGGACATCCTCGAAGCGGAAGACATCCCGGGCAACGCCGCCCGGCAGGGGCAACGGCTGCTGGCCGCCCTGGCGGGCTTCGAACAGAAGTTCCGCACGGTGGGCAATGTGCGCGGGCGCGGCCTGATGGTCTGCCTGGAGATGGTCGCCGACAAGACCACCAAGGCGCCGTTTGCCCGCGGCGCGGATGTCCCCGCCAAGGTGGCCAGGGCCGCCTATCGGCGCGGCGCCATGGTGCGTCACTCGGGCGGCAACATCATCCTCTCGCCGGCGCTGACCATACAGGCGGCCGAGATCGATCTGATCGTCGAGGCGCTGGCCGGCGCCTTCACCGAAGTCGAAGCGGGGCTGTGAGCGCGCCTCCGATCTTGTCTGAACAACATTTGGAGCACTCGATGCATATCGGCGTACCGAAGGAAATCAAGAATCACGAATACCGCGTCGGCATGACGCCGGCCGGGGTGCGGGAGGCTGTGGCGCACGGCCACCGGGTGTCGGTGCAAAGCGGGGCGGGCGCGGCGATCGGCTTCGACGACGGGCAATACCGGGATGCGGGCGCGCGCATCGTGGCCGCAGCGGCCGAGGTCTTTGCCGCTGCGGAACTGATCGTCAAGGTCAAGGAGCCCCAGCCCGCCGAATGCGCGATGATGCGCCAGGGGCAGGTGCTGTTTACCTATCTGCACCTGGCGCCCGATCCGCAGCAGACGCAACTGCTGCTCAAGTCGGGCTGCACCGCGATCGCCTACGAGACCGTGACCGACGACCGGGGACGGCTGCCGCTGCTGGCGCCGATGAGCGAGGTCGCCGGACGCCTGGCGCCGCAGATGGGGGCGTATGCGCTGACCAGATCCGTGGGCGGGGCCGGGGTGTTGCTGGGCGGCGTTCCGGGCGTTCTGCCGGCGCGGGTCACGGTGATCGGCGGCGGCGTCGTGGGCGAGAATGCCGCCAAGGTCGCCCTGGGCATGGGCGCGGACGTGACGCTGATCGACCGCTCCAAGTCCCGCCTGCAGGAACTCGACGGACTCTACGGGCCGCGTCTGAAGACGCTGCAGGCCAATGTCGACGGCATCGAACGGGCCGTCGCCGATTCGGACCTGGTGATCGGGGCGGTGCTCGTTGCCGGTGCCAAGGCGCCCAAGCTGGTGAGCCGGGCCATGCTCGGGCTGATGCGCAAGGGCTCGGTGCTGGTGGATGTCGCCATCGACCAGGGCGGCTGCTTCGAGACCAGCCGGCCGACGACCCACGCCGAACCGCTCTACGAAGTGGATGGCATCGTCCATTACTGCGTCGCCAACATGCCCGGGGCGGTGGCGCGCACCGCCACCCTGGCGCTGACCGCGGAGACGCTGCGGTACGTGCTCAGGCTGGCCGATCTGGGCTGGCAGCGCGCCTGCCGGGAGGACAGGCACCTGGCCAATGGTTTGAACGTGCATCAGGGCCGCGTCGTGCACCCGGCGGTGGGCGCCGCCCTGGGGATCGAGTGCGCGCCGCTCGCGGCCCTGCTGCAATAGGCCGGGACCGATGTCCGCCCGGCAAGGGTTCCCGGATACTGACAACTTGAGGATGGCAGAAATGACAGTGGCAGCTCATAGCAGTAGGCGTGACGGAGGACTTGGTATCAGCCCGTTTCGAGGCTGGCTGCGGGGTCTGTTGATCGGCATGCTGGCGGTGTTTGCCGCGGCGGCGTCGGCCGGCGAATCGCCGGTGCAGTTGCTGACCGCGAAGTGCGGCGCCTGCCACCTGGACGGCAAGAGCTTCCAGCGGATATCCGATATCCGCAAGAGTCCGGAAGGCTGGGAAATGACCATCGTGCGCATGGGCGTCTGGCACCAGGTCAAGGTGTCGCGGCATGATCGCCAGATCCTGGTCAGGTACCTGGCCGACAAGCAGGGCTTGGCGCCCTCGGAGAGCGCCCCCTACCGTTTCCTGATCGAGCGCCGGCCCAACGTCCAGGATGTCGTGCCGAACCCGGAGCTCACGCAGATGTGCGCCCGCTGTCACAGCTTCGGCCGGGTGGCGCTGCAAAGGCGCGACGTCGGCGAGTGGCGGAAGCTGGTGGAAACGCACGTCGGACAGTTTCCCAGCATCGAATACTCGGCCATGGGCCGGGATCGCAACTGGCTGGATCTGGCCCTGAACCAGGTGGCGCCCGAACTGGCCAAGCGCTATCCGCTGCACACCGCGGCCTGGCGGCAATGGCAGAAGACCCGGCACCTTCCCCCCACCGGGACCTGGCGCGTGGTCGGCAACCGGCCCGGTTGGGGCGAGTACACCGGCTACATGTACGTCCATGCCCAGGGCGCAGACCGCTACCGGGTCAGGTATGCATTGCGCTACGACGACGGCGATCGGCTATCCGGCCAGGGACACGCCATCGTCTATACCGGCTATGAATGGCGCGGCGCGGCCCGGCTGGGAGATCAGGAGGTCGAATCGATCTTCGCCATGAGCGCGGACGGCAAGAAAATGTCCGGCCGCTGGTTCATGCGCGATGCCGACGAGGTCGGCGCCCAGTTCGGCGCGGTGCGCGTCGCTGCCGCCGCGCCGGGCACCGTCCTGGCGGTCTCGCCGGCCTTCATCAAGACCGGCGAGACCACGACCGTGCGTCTGTCCGGCGTGAAGCTCGGCGACCGCTACGATCTGGGACCCGGCGTCAAGATAGACAAGGTGCGGCGCGTTTCTGCCGACGAGCTTCGCCTCACCCTGACGGTGGCCAAGGGGGCGACGATCGGCTGGCGCGACATCGGCGAGGGAAATAGCGCCAAGGCCGCGAGGATCGCCCTGTACCGTCGGATCGATGCGCTGCGCGTCGAACCGGCTATCGCCATCGCCCGCCTGGGCGGCGGCGGCAGCCCCATCCCCCGGGTGTCGGCACAGTTCCAGGCGATCGCCTATCTCGACGGACCGGACGGCAAGGCCGGCACCGCCGACGACATCCGCCTCGGTCCGGTGAACGCGAAATGGCGCGTCGAGAATTATGATGCGACGGCCAAGGCCAACGACGACCGCAAGTTCGCCGGCGTCATGGAACCCGACGGCCAGTTCATGCCCGCCCAGGCGGGCCCCAATCCCGCCCGGCACAATCTGGACAACGTCGGCAACCTGTCGGCGGTGGCGACCCTGGCGGACGGTCCGCGTTCGCTGAGCGCGAAGGGGCACCTGGTGGTCGCCGTCCAGCGCTGGAACACACCGCCGTTACGCTGAAGGAGACCGGGATGGGAACATTGCAACTGCAAAGGCATAACTACCGGAGCGCCGGTCCGGCCAGCCGTCGCATACTGCTGCACGTGCCGACCACCTCGCTGTTCGAACTCGACCGGGTGTCCGACGACCTGCTGGAACTGTTCGAAGGGCAGGCTGCGATCAGCGCGGACGAGGTGAGGCTCCGCTTCGACGGCCGCTATGCGCCCGGCGAAGTGTGCGACGCCCTGGACGATCTTCTCGCCCTGGGCATCGTCGCCCCGGCCAGGAAGTCCTACGAGATCGCGCCGCGCAAGGTGAGCGATGCGCCGATCAGCACGCTGGTGCTGACCCTGACCACTGGCTGCAACCTGGGCTGCTCCTATTGCTACCGCGACGATCTCGCCAGCCCCAAGGCGGCGGTCGTCATGGCGCGTGAGACGGCCACCCGGGCGATCGACCTGCTGTTTCGGCAGGCGGAGAAGCTGCCGCGCGTGGGCATCGTGTTCTTCGGCGGCGAACCGCTGACGCGCTTTGCCGAGCTGCGCGAACTGACGCTGTACGCCGAGCGCCAGGCCGGGGCGTGCGGCAAGAAGGTGGACTTTTCCCTGACGACCAATGCGACCTTGCTCAGCGACGAGATGATCGATTTCTTCCGCGATCACGACTTCGGCGTAGCGGTGAGCATCGACGGCGACGAAGCGGAACACGACCGACGCCGGATCACCATCGGCGGCAAGGGCAGCTACCGGATCGTCGCGGCGAACGTCAAGCGTCTGCTCGCGTCGCCGCTGGCCCGTCCGGTCGCGGCGCGCGTCACCTTGTCGCGAGGCGGCACCGACGTCGCCCGGATCTATCGGCATCTGCACGACGAACTGGGATTCGCCGAGGTCGGTTTCGCCCCGGTCACCGACGATCCGGAATCGCCGATCGCCCTCGACGCCGACGACATGCGCCTGATTGTCGACGGCATGAAGGCCTTGGGGCGGGACTACGTGGCTGAGGCCAAGCGCGGCCGGCATCACGGCTTTTCCAACATGAACCACATGATGCTGGACCTGTGGCGGGGCACGCGCAAGACGCTGCCCTGCGGCGCCGGCCTGGGCCTGCTCGCCGCCGGCACGGACGGCAGCCTGTCGCTGTGCCATCGCTTCACCGGCACCGGGGTCGGGAGTTTCGGCGACGTGAACAACGGAATTGCGCAGGAGCGGCTGGGCGAATTCATCACCGCCGCGCAGCAGGTGAATGCCGCCTGCAGCGAATGCCCGGCGCGGGGCATCTGCGCCGGCGGTTGCTACCACGAAGCCTACGTCCGCTCGGGAGATCCTTTGACGCCGACCTTCGGCCATTGCGACTTCGTGCGGGAGTGGCTGGCATTCGGTCTGGATTGCTTCGGCGAAATTTCCGCCGCCAATCCGGAATTTTTCACAGCGAAGAACATGGAACAAAGGAAGCAGCGATGAAGCGTCTTATTCCCTTGAACGAAAAGGCCCGCAGCCTGGCGAGCGCGGCTCAGACGGATGAGCAGGCGAGCCTGATGAGCAATGTGGTCGGTTGCACCACGACCTTCGATCCCGGCTGGGAGGTCGATGCCTCGGGCGGCCTGTCGGGTCTGTGCCATCCGATGGAGGCGGACCTGTACGGATGCACCGATCCTTGCTGGTGGCCGGCCCAGGTGGGCGACAGCATGACTACCAATCAGGATTGGACCGACGGCAAGAACTCGGCCCTGCGCGACTGGCGTCAGCTGCAAAGCCTGTTCCCGGAGGATTGAGAAAATGAAATATTGGCTAGTTTTGCTCCTCGCGTTTTGTTCCCTGACGGCTACGGCCAAGGACTATCTGATCACGGCATCGCGGCCGAACACTCTGCACGTGATCGATCTGGCGGCGCGCAAGGTCATCCACAACTTCGTGATCCCGGGGCCGGGCATCGCCTCGGCAATCTCGGTGGTGGATGGCGGCAAGGTCGCCTATGTCCTCACCAACCACAACGAAAGCGTTGCCGGGATCGATCTGGATACCGGCAAGCAGGTGTTTCGCGCCGACATGTCCGACGGCAACGTCCGGGTGAAATCGATGCTGGCCCTGGCGGAGAGCCTGGACGGCAAGCTCCTCTATGTCTATCAGATCCCGACCCGGCTCAACCGCAACGATTACCAGGTGCTGCCCACCCGCATCGCCGTCTATAGCACCGCCGCCGGCCTCGATGCCCAGCCCCTGCGGGTGTTTCCCGCGCCGCGGCGGATCAGCCTGCTGGCGCCCACGGCCAAGGGCAAGCTGATCGGCCTGGGCTGGGATCTGTACCTGTTCAATCCCGCCACCGGCGCGATCGAGAAGACCTTCCCGCTGCGCCACTGGCAGCGGAAGGGATACGGCGAACCCGACATTCTCGACTTCTGGCCGCAGTTCGAGCGGGCGCACATGCTGTCGACGCCCTACTACGTGCCCCGCACCGACGTCGCCGCGACGTCGCCCGATGCCGAACAGGTCGGCGTGCTCACCTTCGATCTCGACAAGGAAGTCATGAAGACGACCGAGGTCGGTGCTGCCGACGTCGGCTTCTTTTCCTCGGTCGTGAATCCCGTCGACAAGAATCAGGTGTTCGCGATGATGAACCAGCTGTGCAAGATCGATCTTGCCAGCGGAAAAATCGTCAAGAGGGTCGACATGGAACACACCCACTATGCCATCAACATCTCCCCAGACGGCAAGGAGCTGTATCTCGGCGGGACGATCGACAGCGTCTCGGTGTACGACAGCGCGAGCTTGAAGAAGCTGGCCGTAATCGCCATTCCGGGCGGCAGCGACCAGGGGGCTGCCTCGCTGAGGGTCATCCAGCGCTAGCGGGGGCGACATGGCGCGCGCGATCCTTGCTCCGATCGAGCCGGGGCACCGGCGTGTCCTGGCGCTGGCCTGGCCGGCGCTGATCGGCAACCGCTGGTTGCTGCTGCGCATCCTGGCCTTGTCGATGGGCGCCAGCCTGATGGTCCTGATCCAGCCCTATCTGTCCAAGGTGCTGATCGATCAGGGCGCCATGGCCGGCAACCTGCGGGTGCTGGTCGGCTCGTGCGTATTCATGCTGCTGACGCCCCTGTTCGGGGTGTTCCTGGAGTCGTTCAACCGCTTCGCGCATATCGATCTGTCCTCGCAGGTGCTGTTCCGCCTGCGCGAGCGGGTGTTCGGGCATCTGCAGGATCTCCCCCCCGCCTATTACGCGCGCACGGGCCTGGGCGAGCTGTTCTCCCGTTTCGACACCGACCTGGCCCAGATCCAGCGCCTGGTCGTCGATTCGCCGCTGGCGATGGTCGGCGGCATCTTCAATCTGGCACTGCTGACGCTGCTGATGGGCAGCCTGAGCACGCCGCTGGCCCTGCTGGTTCTGGCCGTCGTGCCGCTCCAGGTCGCCGCCGCCTGGATCAAGCGCGGCGACATAGAAAACGCCTCGCGCGAAGTCAGGGTCCGCTCCGCCGCGCTGTCGGGCTACTTTCTCGATTCCCTGCGGGCGGTGAAGTTCATCCAGGCCTCCAATACGCAATCGGCGCGCCTGGACGGCCTGCGCGACCACCACCGGGCCTACTACCTGTCGCTGCGCGCGTCGCAGCGAGCCGGCTTCGTCCTGAGCCTGCTGCAGCGGCTCGCGGGAACGTTGGGAATGGCGATCGTCGTCGGGGTCGGCGGTTGGCTGCTGATGCAGCACCAGACCACGGTCGGCGTCCTGGTGGCCTTCGTCAGTTATGCCGCGCGCGCGAGCGGGCCGGTGAATACCCTGCTGGGGGTTTTCGCCGGCTGGCAGCGGGCCCGCATCAGTCTCACCCGCGTCGCCGAACTGATGGACAGCGCGCCGCTGCGCCAGGCGCAGGCAGCGAGTTCGTCCGTGCCCGGGGTCTGCCGCGGAGAGGTCGAATTCAGGGGCGTCGATTACCGGCACGACGCCGAAGTCTGGGTGCTGCGCGACGCCTCCTTCCGCATCGCCGCCGGCAGCAAGACGCTGCTGCTCGGGGCCTCGGGCGGAGGCAAGTCGACGCTGGCCGATCTGCTGCTGTGCCATTGCCTGCCCCAGGCGGGCGCCATCCTGCTCGACGGCATCGATATCGCCGACATCGATCTGGGGGCGCTGCGGCGCAGCGTGTCGGTGGTCGAACAGGAGCCGGTGTTTTTTCCGGGAACGGTGGCGGACAATCTCCGCTACGTGGCGCCGGGGGCGGGCGACGGGGAAATCCGCGCGGCGATGGCGGCGGCCGGGCTCGATCTCGAACGCGTTGCGCCGGAGCGCCAACTGGGTGCGGCCAGTTTCGCCCTGTCGCGCGGGGAGCGGATGCGCCTGGCGCTGGCCCGCGCGATCCTGCAGCAGCCGGCGGTGCTGGTCCTCGACGAGACCACCAGTTCCGTCGACCGGACGCTGGCGCTGTCGATCATGGGCTGCGTGGACCGGATCTTTGCCGGCAAGACCCGGATCGTCATCAGCCATGATCCGCTGCTGGCCGGCGCGGTCGATCAGGTGTGCGTGCTCCGCTGCGGGCAGGTCAGCACGGATTCGGCGGAGCTCGACGATGCCGCCTAGTCGTTCCACGATCGGCATCGTCGACAGCGGCGTCGCACCGGCGTTGAGGCGCCAACTGGCGGCCGAGACGCGCGTGCTCCTGCGCGAGGACGGCAGCGTCGGGCGGAGCGCAGCCATGGACGATGCCATAGGCCACGGCTCGGAGATCGCCCGGATCATCCTCGGCCTGGCGCCGGCCGCCGCCCTGGTCAGCGCCCAGGCATTCACCGACAGCCGCACGGTCGATGCCGGCGTCGTGGCGGAGGGCATCGCCTGGTGCCTGGAGCAGGGCGCCCGGATCATCAACCTGAGCCTGGGGCTCCGCTCCGACAAGGCGGCGCTGTTTCGCGCCTGCGAGCGCGCCCGGGCCTCTGGCGCCTTGCTGGTCGCCGCTTTTCCGGCGCGCGGCGCCGCCGTTTATCCGGCCGCCTATCCGGGCGTATTGGCGGTATCGGGGGATGCCCGCTGCGCTGCGGGAAACTGGTCGGTGATCGCCGCCGGCCGGCTGATCGGCGCCGCCACCAGCGCCGCCGACGGGGCCACGCAGGGCGGCGCGAGCTATGCCGCAGCGCGGCTCTCCGGTCTCGCCGCGCGGTTTTTCAGCGCCTGGCCGCACGCGGATGCCCAGGATTGTCTGGCCTGGCTGGAATCCGACGCGGCCTTTCGCGGCCGCGAGCGCCGACCGCAGATGAGGGCCGCCTGATGCCGGCGCTGGAAATCGGCCTGGCGGTGGTCGATCCGCGCCGCCTGCCGGCGCTCTCGGCGCTGCCCGTGCTCGGGGCCGGCGACATCGCAAGATTCCTGGGCGATGACGCCGCGCTAGAGACCCTGCCCGCAGATGCCGTTGCGAGCCATCTCTATTTCGGCAGCGAATTTTGCGAGCACCTGTTTCCGGATGAGGCGGCGCTGGAACGCGCCATCGAGCTCTCCGGCAAGCTCGGTCTGAGCCTGGTGCTGGCCACGCCGGCGGCCAACGACGCGCTGGTGGCGAAGATCGGGCAGGCCGCCGCGAGCCTGCCCGAGGGCGCCGAGATCCTGGTCAATGACTGGGGCATCGCCCACTTCCTGAGGAGCGCATACCCGCGGCTGCCTCTGGTCGCCGGACGCCAGCTGGCGAAAATGATCAAGGACCCGCGCGTGCCTTCGGCGGCGTGGCTGAAGCCCTATCCCGGCAGCTACGGCACGCCGGGACACCGGCGCCTGCTCGAACGCCTGGGCATCGGCCGGATCGAGCTGGACGTGCCGCCCTTCGCCACGCCCGACCTGTACTCGGTCGATGGCATCGATCTCAGCGTCTGCTTGCCCTACGCCTACGTGGCCAAGGGCCGCATCTGCAAGATCGGTTCGTTGCGGCGGGAGCTGCCGGAGAAGTTCGCGCCCGGACGATCCTGCCATCGCGAGTGCCTGGGCATCGTCGAAGTCGGCGTGGCGGCGTCGTCCGCCGGCCTCGTCTCCTCGGCGCGCGGCAACAGCACTTTCTACCGGCACGATGCGGCGATGGCGGCGCTGGTGCGCGACATGGTCGCGCAGGGCCGGGTCACGCGCCTGGTGTTTTCCGGAGTCTGAGATGAAGGTGACCGCGCCGATCAGCCGAATCGACGAAATTCCGGCCCTGGCGGCGGCCGGCGCCGACGAACTCTACTGCGGGGTGGTGCCCAAGGAGTGGATCGCGCGCTTCAATACCGGCGCGGTCAATCGGCGCTACTTCGGCAACCTGGGCGATCTCGAGGAATTGCGCCGTGCCGTCGAGCTCGCGCACCAAAGCGCAGCGCGGCTGTTCATGGTGCTCAATGCCCAGAGCTATGGCGGCGGCTATCAGGATGCGCTGGTGGAGCTGGCTGGCCGCTTCAAGGATTTCGGCGGCGATGCGGTGATCGTCGCCGATATCGCGCTGATCGCCGAGCTGCGCGAGCGCCTGCCGGATCTGGCCATCCACGTCAGTTCGGTCGCTGCTTGCCGCAACAGCGCCGGCATCGGCCTGTACCGGGAGCTGGGCGTCAAGCGCGTGATCCTGCCGCGCGACGTCACGCTCGATGAGGTCGGCGCGATGGCGAAGGCTGCCGACGGCGTCGAGATCGAGGTCTTCGTGCTCAACGACGGCTGCGTCTTCGAGGAGGGCAGCTGCCATTCGATCCATCTGCCCGCCAAGCAGGGCGGCCCGATCTGCGTCGATAACCGGGCGTTCGTCTACCGCGACGGCCGGGGCGGGCAGATTTCCGCGCGGACCGCGCGCAAATTGCGCGACAACGACGCGGACTATCAGCGCTGGCTCTGGTACCGATTCGGCTGCGGCTTCTCGACCACCGCCGAGGGGCATCCGTTCGGGCCTTGCGGCCTGTGCGCGATCTCGCGCCTGGAGGCGATGGGCGTCGCTTCGATCAAGATCGCCGGCCGGGAGGGCGCCAGCGAACGGAAACTGAAGAGCGTGGAAATGGTGCGCGCGGTGGTGGACCGCGTCCATGGCGGCAGCTCGCACCAGGAGGCGGCCGCGTTTGTGGTCGGCATCCGCAACACCGAAGAGCACTGCCGCGCCGGATTCATGTGCTACTACCCCGAGGTGCGCTGGAAGTGAGTTGGTAGCCCCTTCATGAAGTTCCCGTGCGCTGCGCCGGCGACCCAGTATTGATCGGTCGCAGCGGTCATTCACGGCATTCAAGCATGCGGAAAATATGCCGTTAGCTGCAGGTGGCTGCCTCCACGGTTTGAAGGGATCGAATCATGAGTCTCGATTCTGTGCATCCAGGCATCAGCAGTGGCGCAATACGTCCCGGGCAGGATGCCCGTGACGACCGCCGGCCGGACTCCCAGCAGCGGGAAAAGCCAAAGCCTGCCGCCAAGGATCAGCCGCTTCCCGGCGAACCCGGCACCGTCGTCAACGACCTGGGTCAGGTGACGGGCCGGACGATCAATGTCACCGCCTAAAAATTGAGCAGGCAAGCCCGCTAGCCTTCGACGGCTTGTTGGATGAACTGCTCGAAACGGCGATTACCAATCTTGAGCACTTCCCCGAAATGGGCCGGCCATTCTTGACCCGCCAGCCGCGCTCCGTCGAGACCACAAATGCCGAGGTTTCTCGAAAGCAGCCATTAAATCGGCGCCGTCTAAGCTTCTCGCCGCAGTATCCCGCCAAGTCCGCGTTGCTTTCTCGTTGCCCCGATCAAAAGAAGTGTGGTTTTGACAATCACCAAACCATCGCGCATCATTCGGCCCCTTCAGGTGCCCTGCGCTTTTTGGTGCAGGGAGAATCGGGAAGGCGGTGAGAGTCCGCCACGTGCCCAACGCTGTGAGGAGGATGTCGTCGGCAGACGCCACTGGTGACAAACCGGGAAGGCGCCGAAGGCAAATGAATCCGAGTCAGAAGACCGGCCTGGAAAGTTCGCGCCCCGCAAGGCCGGGTGGGGTGCCCACTTTTACCAAGGGGAATACCATGCGTGCCGAATCAGTCTCCGATGTTCATGCCTTCAGCGACGCCGCCCGCAAGGCGATCTATCAGACCATCTTCTCGCGCCGTGACGTGCGCGGCCAGTTCCTGCCAAAGCCGATACCCGACGATGTGTTGAGCCGGATACTCACCGCTGCACACTACGCGCCGTCGGTCGGTTTTATGCAGCCTTGGAACTTCCTCGTCGTGCGCTCGATCAACGTCAAGCGTAAGATCCACGCTGCCTTCGCGCAAGCGCATGCCGAAGCGGCCGACATGTTCGAGGGCGAAAAGCGCGATACGTACAAAACGCTCAAGCTCGAAGGAATCCTCGAATCTCCGGTCGGCATCTGCATTACTTGCGATCGCGAGCGCACCGGCCCGGTTGTCGTTGGGCGCACGCATATGAAGACGATGGACCTCTACAGCAGCGTTTGCGCCGTGCAGAATCTCTGGCTCGCAGCTCGTGCCGAGGGCCTCGGCGTCGGATGGGTCAGCATCTTCCACCAGGCCGCTCTCCAGGAAGCGCTTGACATTCCAAAGGGCATCACCCCGATCGCCTATCTGTGCGTCGGCTATGTCAGCCATTTCTACGCCAAACCGGAACTCGAGTCCGGCGGTTGGCTGCCGCGCCTACCGATCGAGGAACTGGTCTTCTTTGACCAATGGGGACGGCGCGACGATACTCAGCCGCTGGTCGGTCATCTGACGCGCGAGCAGGCGGCCATCCAGGCGGCGGCGGATAATGGGCCGCATCAACCCACAGTAGACTGACAGGGCGGGCGCACCACGGTTGCGGCGGCTGATGGCCCGATCGCTCCGGATCGAATGACCGATCCGGAGCAATCCTTAGAGCGACTCCCTTTGGCTGAGTCCGGCAATTCGCTGCTGATTACGATTGCGGTCATTGGCGAAATCCACTCGATAAACCAATGGCAGCAAAGGAGCGCGATGCTTCACAGGTGGGACTCGGCCAATTGCGGTCGTTTTGGCCTGGAATGGCAATAGTCCGCCCCTAGGCGCGAGTGTGCCTTCGGTTTTTCAGTAAGCTGACGCTTCAGCCGTTGCTTCAGCTTGCTCCCCGAGTGCTCGTTCAGAAGATGCCCAGAACCAGACCCGTCGCCAGGGTGGCGCCGAGGGTCCGGCACGATTCCAGGTCGGCCGGGCCGATCTGCTTAGCGCGCAGGATTTCTTCCGGCGTCTGCGCGTGGGTGCAGACGATCAGGGCGGGCGCTATCGGTTTCAGGCGCCAGCCGGTGGCGATCCGTTCGACCTGGCGGGCGGCGTTATGGCCGTCGCTGCCGGCGCAGATCATGGCGGCGTAGGGACGGCCGTTCAGCCGATCCAATGCCGGGTAGTAAGTCCGGTCGAAGAAATCCTTCATGAGGCCGGAGATGGCGGCGAGGTTTTCCGGCGTCGCGAACAGGTAGCCGTCGGCTGCCAGGAGATCGCCCGCAGCCGCGTCGGGTGCTGCGAGCAGCTTCACCCGCAGCGATGCTTCGGCGGCGGCGCCGGCCGCCGCGGCCTGCACCATCTGGAGGGTGCCGCCGGTGGTCGAGTGATAGACGATGAGCAGCGTCTTCACGGGCTGGCCCATCGCGCCGGTCGCGTCAGTTGAGCGTGCGCCCCAGGGCGAGGCGGAACTCGCGCACCAGGTCGTCGTGCTCGGGCTTGGCGCCGAGCATGGCGAACAGCGTCAGCATGGTCTTGCGGCCGACCTCGTCCTGGTACTTGCGGTCGCGGCGCACGATCTCCAGCAGGTTCTCCAGCGCGGCGCGGTAGTCGCCGTCGGCCGCCAGCGCGTTGGCGAGCTTCAGGCGCGCATCGAGATTCGCCGGATCCTTCACCACCTGTTCCGTCAGCGCCGCGGCGTCCAGGCCCTCGCTGGCCTCTGCAAGCGCGATCCGCGCGCGCAGCGCCGCGATGCGGGTCTGATCCTTGGACTTTTCGGCGATGCCCTCGACGATCTGCCTGGCTTCGTCGAGCACGCCCATCGCCAGATCGAGTTCGGCGATGTCGAGCAGTGCGGATTCGTTCCTCGGGTCCAGCCCGATGGCGCGGTCCAGCAGTTGCCGCGCCGCCTGGTGCTCGCCGCGCGCGATCGCCGCCGCCGCTTCCCAGCGCAGCGGATCGGCCGGGGAGGGAATCAGGGCGTCGAGAAATTCGCGCACCCCGGACTCGGGCAGGGCGCCGGTGAATTCGTCGACCATCTCGCCATTGACGAAGGCCTTGACGTTGGGGATGCCGCGCACGCCGTAGCGCGCCGAGAGCTCCTGGTTCTCGTCGGAATTGACCTTGGCGAGGAGGAAGCGGCCGCCGTACTCTTCCGCCAGCTTCTCCAGTACCGGTCCCAGGGCCTTGCAGGGACCGCACCAGGGCGCCCAGAAATCGACGACGACGGGGACCGCGCGCGAGGCATCGAGGACCGTCTGCTGGAAGTCGGCGGTGGTGGCGTCAATGGTGTGTGCTGACATGGTTTCCTTCCTGATGGCTGATTCCGGATGCGGCCAAGGTGTGGGCACTCGGCCGGGAATCAAGGTGGGCCGGGTATAATTCGCGCTTTACGATCCGCCTCGATCCTCCGCCATCATGCCCGAGATCCTCAAGCTGCAGGGCGGCGCCGCGCACTCCGCCGGCCGTCTCAACCGCTTAGCCTTGCACGCGCGAAGCGCCTGTCCCGGGCTCAAGAAGCTCGCCGCCGAGCACTGGTATTTCGTCGAGCTCGCAGCAGCCATTTCCGTCGAGGAGTCGCAGCGTCTCTCGCAGTTGCTGGGCGTGAATGCTGCCGCGGCGGCGCCGGCCGGACAACTGCTGCTGGTGACGCCGCGCCTGGGCACGATCTCGCCCTGGTCCACGAAGGCCACCGAGATCGCGCGCCAGTGCGGCTTTTCGGCGGTGGCGCGGATCGAGCGCGGCACGGCGTTTCACGCCGAGGGAAAATTCGAGCGCGCAGCGCTGGCCGCGCGCCTGCACGACCGTATGACCGAGTCGGTGCTGTCCTCGCTCGACGAGGCGGATACCTTGTTCCACCACGTGCCTGCTCAGCCGCTGACTTCGGTCGCTGTGACGACGCGCGGCCGGGCGGCGCTGGTGGGCGCCAACGACGAACTGGGGCTGGCCCTGTCTCCCGATGAGATCGACTACCTGCTCGAAAACTTCGCTAGGCTGGGGCGCGACCCCACCGATGTCGAGCTGATGATGTTCGCCCAGGCCAACTCGGAGCACTGCCGCCACAAGATCTTCAACGCCGCCTGGACGGTCGATGGCAAGGTGCGCGATGAAACCCTGTTCGGCATGATCCGCGAGACGCACAGGGCGCATCCTGCGGGCACGGTGGTGGCCTACGCCGACAACGCCGCGGTGATCAATGGTGCCACGGTCGGGCGCTTCTATCCCGACGCCGGCGGCGCCTACGCCTATCGCGAGGAAGAGACCCACATCCTGGTCAAGGTCGAGACGCACAATCACCCGACCGCGATCTCGCCCTTCCCGGGCGCCGCCACCGGCTCGGGCGGCGAGATCCGCGACGAGGGCGCGACCGGGCGCGGGGCCAGGCCGAAGGCGGGGCTGTGCGGCTTTTCGGTGTCGAACCTTGCCATCCCCGGCTTCGTCCAGCCCTGGGAAGACGCCGCCTACGGCAAGCCGGACAGGATCGCCTCGGCGCTGGAGATCATGATCGAGGGGCCGATTGGCGCGGCGGCCTTCAACAACGAATTCGGCCGGCCCAATCTGGCCGGCTACTTCCGCAGCTTCGAGCAGCAGGTGGCGGGCGAGATGCGCGGCTACCACAAGCCGATCATGATCGCCGGCGGCATCGGCAACATCGCCGCGCAGCACGCGCACAAGATCAGGTTTCCGGCCGGCTCCCTGCTGATCCAGATCGGCGGGCCGGGCATGCTGATCGGCTTGGGCGGCGGCGCCGCCTCGTCGATGGCGACCGGCGCCAATGCCGCCGATCTCGACTTCGCCTCGGTCCAGCGCGGCAATCCCGAGATGCAGCGGCGCGCCCAGGAGGCGATCGACCGCTGCTGGCAACTGGGGGAAGCCAATCCGATCCTGGCGATCCACGACGTCGGCGCCGGCGGCATCTCCAACGCCCTGCCCGAGCTGGTGCATGACGCCGGCCGCGGCGCGCGCTTCGAGCTGCGCGCGGTGCCCTCGGAGGAGCCGGGCATGTCGCCGCGCGAGATCTGGTGCAACGAGGCGCAGGAGCGCTACGTGCTGGCGATCGCGCCCGAGCGACTGGAGGAATTCCGCGCGCTGTGCGAGCGCGAGCGCTGCCCGTTCGCGGTGCTGGGCAGCGCCACCGACGACGGCGAGTTGGTGGTCCATGACCGGCACTTCGGCAACGACGCGGTGGCCATGCCGCTCGAAGTGCTGCTCGGCCGAGCGCCGCGGCTGCAGCGCACCGCCACGCACGCCGAGAGCACCCTGCCGGCGCTGGATCTGCAGCAGATCGACGTCAAGGAGGCGGCATTCCGGGTGCTGCATCTGCCCAGCGTTGCGTCCAAGAGTTTCCTGATCACCATTGGCGATCGCAGCGTCGGCGGCATGACCGCGCGCGACCAACTGGTAGGCCCGTGGCAAGTGCCGGTGGCCGATTGCGCGGTGACCGCGATGGGCTTTGCCACCAACCTGGGCGAAGCCTTCGCCATCGGCGAGCGCACGCCGCTGGCCCTGGTCGATGCGCCCGCCGCCGGGCGCATGGCGGTGGGCGAGGCGCTCACCAACCTGGCGGCGGCCGCGGTCGATCTTGCCTCGGTCAAGCTCTCGGCCAACTGGATGGCGGCCGCCGGCCACGGCGTCGAGGACGCAGCGCTGTTCGACACGGTGCGCGCGGTGGCGCTGGAGCTGTGCCCGCAACTGGGGCTCGCGATTCCAGTGGGCAAGGATTCGCTGTCGATGAAGACCACCTGGTCCGAGGGCGGACTGACCAAGCGCGTGGTCTCGCCGCTGTCCCTGATCATCACCGCCTTCGCCCCCTGCCTTGATGCGCGCCGCACGCTGACGCCGCAGCTCATTACCGACGCGGGCGAGACCGAGCTGATCCTGCTCGACCTGGGGGCAGGGCGAAACCGCCTGGGCGGTTCGGCGCTGGCGCAGGTCTATGGCGGCACCGACAACCGGGCGCCGGACGCCGACCCGCTGCTGCTGAAACGTTTTTTTGCTGCTGTCCAGAAGCTGAACGCAGAAGGTCTGATCCTCGCCTATCACGACCGCTCCGATGGCGGCCTGTTCGCCGCCGTCTGCGAGATGGCCTTCGCCGGCCATTGCGGCGTCTCCTTGAATCTCGACACGCTGTGCTTCGATCCGCTGATGAACGACGTGGACGGGCTGGAGCGCGCCCCCGAGAGCGTCGAGGGCCGCTTGTTCGACCGCCTGATTGCCGTGCTGTTCAACGAGGAGCTGGGCGCGGTGCTGCAGATCCGGCGCGCCGACCGGAGCCGCGTCATGGACAGCTTGCGCGCTGCCGAGCTGGGTTCCGTCGCCCACTTCATCGGCGAGCCCAACGGCTCGGACGAGCTGCGCGTCTGGCGCAACGCCAAGCTGGCCTTTTCTTCGCCGCGCAGCGAGCTCGCGCGCGCCTGGTCCGAGACCAGCTACAAGATTGCCTCCCTGCGCGACGACCCGACCTGCGCTCTTGAGGAGTTCGATTCATTGCTCGATGCCGACGATCCAGGCTTGTCGCCGCTGCTGACTTTCCAGCCAGCAGCGGCGCAGGTTTCGACCGGCGCCCGGCCGAAGATCGCGGTGCTGAGGGAGCAGGGCGTGAACGGCCAGGTGGAGATGGCGGCGGCCTTCGAGCGCGCCGGCTTCGTTGCCTTCGACGTGCATATGTCCGACCTGCAGGCCGGCCGCGTGGTGCTTGCCGATTTTCACGGTCTGGCGGCGGCGGGCGGCTTCTCCTACGGCGACGTGCTGGGTGCGGGCCAGGGCTGGGCCAAGTCGATCCTGTTCAACGCCAGGCTGCGCGATCAGTTCGCCGCCTTCTTCGCGCGGACCGACAGCTTCGCGCTGGGCGTGTGCAACGGCTGCCAGATGATGAGCCAGCTGAAGGAGATCATCCCCGGCGCCGAGGCCTGGCCGCAGTTTCTGCGCAACCGCAGCGAGCAGTTCGAGGCGCGCCTCTCATTGGTGGAGATTTCCGACTCGCCCTCGCTGTTCTTGTCTGGCATGAGCGGTTCGCGCCTGCCGGTGGTGGTCTCCCACGGCGAGGGCCGCGCCGAGTTCGCCCCCGGCGCCAAGGCCGTGTCGGCGCTGCGCTACGTCGACAACCGCGGCCAAGTGACGATGCGCTATCCGGCAAATCCCAACGGTTCTGCCGACGGGGTGGCCGGCGTCACCACCGCCGACGGTCGCTTCACCATCATGATGCCGCATCCCGAACGCGTCTTGCGCAGTCTGCAACTGTCCTGGCATCCCGCGGACTGGGGCGAGGAGTCGCCGTGGTTCACGATGTTCGCCAATGCCCGCCGCTGGCTGAAATAACGGCGGTTGGCGTTCAAGGTGGCAGGCAGGCTGCCCAGCCGCAGCAAGGCAAGAAAAAACCCCATAAGGAATCATGGGGCTTCGGTGGTCTGGAGTGGTCCAGACTACCTATCGATTTGGTGGAGGCGGCGGGAATCGAACCCGCGTCCGCAAGTTCTCTACAGGCAGTACTACATACTTAGCCTCGTCATTTGATTTGACCGGTACTCCGCCGCCGGGCAGGCTGAGCACAAGCGATCCGCTGAGTTTTCGTGGTCTGCCACGCGGCGGGGCAGATCCTTAGCTGATGTGAATGACTCTGCTGCTGCTTGCGCAACCCGGCCCATCAGCAAACCGGTGCAGAGCCAGCCGGTATTAAGCGGCTAGAGCGAAACGCTCGTCGTTGGCGTTTGTGGTTTTCCAGATGGATTTACGAGGTAGTCTGGTCCTCGGTATGCACTGCATCTGCTTCGCAACCCACGTCGAAGCCATGTCGCCCCCTTGTGGTACTAAGGTACTGCACCGGATTAGTACGCCGTCCGGGTAAAAAGTTCAGTCGATTCTAACACGCGCGCTCCAACAGCCCGATGATTTCCAGCGGTTCATTGACGACCTCGTCGGCCTGCCAGCTCTGGTAGGGCTCGTCGCCGCCGAGATAGCCGTAGGCGGCGGTGACGGTGCGCATGCCGGCGGCGCGGCCGGCGACGATGTCGCGCCGGTCGTCGCCGATGTAGATGGCGTGCTCGGGCGCCACCCGCAGCAAGGTGCAGGCCAGGAGCAGGGGACTGGGGTCGGGTTTCGGGCGCAGCGCGGAGTCGCCGCTGACGATGCAGCCGGCGCGCTGCAGCAGGCCCAGCTGCTCGATCAGCGGCAGGGTGAAGCGCTGCGCCTTGTTGGTGACCACCCCCCACTTGATGCCGCGCGCCTCGATGTCGTCGAGCAGCGCCGCCACGCCCGGGAACAGCACCGTGCCCGCGCACAGCGCGCCACGATAGTGATCGAGGAAGCGCTCGACCAGTCCAAGATAATCCGCGTCGCCCGGCGCCAGTCCGAAGCCGACCTTGATCAGTCCGCGCGCGCCGCCCGAGACGTGCGGGCGCAGCTGGGGCAGGGGCAGAGGTGCCCGGCCCTCTTCGGCCAGCAGGCGGTTCAGCGCCCCGCCGAGGTCGGGGGCGGTGTCGGCCAGGGTGCCGTCTAGGTCGAACAGGACCGCGGCTAACATCGCGTCTACGCGGTGGCCCGGATCAGGTAATTGACGCTGGTGTCGCGGCCCAGCGAGTAGGTCTTGGCGAGCGGCTGGTAGCTCATGCCGACGATCTCGGCCACCTCGAGGCCGGCGTTGCGGCAGTGGCGGGCTAGCTCGGCCGGACGCAGGAAGCGGGCGTAATCGTGGGTGCCGCGCGGCAGCAGCTTGAGCAGGTATTCGGCGCCGATCACCGCGAACAGATAAGCCTTCGGATTGCGGTTGATGGTCGAGAAGAACACCTGGCCGCCGGGCTTGGCCAGGGCCGCGCAGGCGCGCACCGTGCTCGCGGGGTCGGGAACGTGTTCGAGCATCTCCAGGCAGGTAACGACATCGAAGTCGCCGGGCAGTTCCTTGGCCAGGGCTTCCGCCGAGATATTCCGGTAGTCCACCTTCTGGCCGCTCTCCAGCAGGTGCAGCCGGGCCACGCCCAGCGGTCGTTCCGAGAGGTCGATGCCGGTGACGGTGGCGCCTATCGCCGCCATGCTCTCCGACAGGATGCCGCCGCCGCAGCCGACGTCGACCACCCGTTTGCCGGCCAGACCGACGGCGCGGTCGATCCAGGCCAGCCGCAGCGGATTGATGTCGTGCAGCGGCTTGAACTCCGAGTTGGGATCCCACCAGCGGTGGGCGAGCTCGCCGAACTTGTCGAGTTCGCTGGCGTCGGCGTTGAGGGTTTCGGTCATGGGCATTCCTTCAGCCAGAAAAAAAAGCCCTGCGGCGCAGGGCTTTTTTCGGGGTGGAACCCGATTACTTTTCTTTGGTGCCGATCACTTGGATTTCGACGCGGCGATCGGGTTGCAGGCAGGCGATCAGCTTCTTGGTTACTTTGTTGCCCTTGCACTGTCCCGGCTTGGTCACGGGCTGCGATTTGCCCTTGCCTTCGGTGTAAACCCGGTTCGGCTCGATGCCCTTGGAAACCAAGTAAGCCTTGACCGATGCTGCGCGCCGTTCTGACAGCTTCTGGTTGTACTTGACGCTACCAATGCGGTCGGCATGACCGACGGCGGTGATCACCTCCAGCTTGACGTCCTTGACCTGGGCGGTCAGCTCGTCCAGCTTGGCTTTACCTTCGGGACGCAAGACGGCCTTGTCGAAGTCGAACAGGGTGTCGGCGGAAAGCGTCACCTTCTCGGCGACGGGTTTGGGCGCTGGCACGGGCGGCACAACCGGCTCGGCGACCTTCGCCGGCGGCGGAGCTTCCTTCTTTACCAGGTCGGGGTCGCATTCGGCGATGGCCATGGCCGGCGTCCAGAAACCGGTGTGCCAACACAGACCCGTGCCGCTCTTGACAACGGCGCCTTGACTATCGATCAGATAACCCTGCGTGCTGCTCGGCTGGGCCAGGACAGATGTGCTGATGCCGACTAGGGCTGCAACCAGCAAGGAATATTTAGTGATTTGTATTTTCATGATCCCCTCGATTGGGCGCAAAATTGCATTATAGGAACGATCAGTACTTCTTGCTCGGTGCTAAGAAGGAACGTTATAGGGACGTATAGGTTGACACCGTCGGGCGAAAAAATCACTACTGAATGGTGAGCCGATTATGCCACGAATCCGCGATGTCAAGCAATTCAACAGCTTCGATACCGAGCAGCCGCCCTTCGAGTACGCGCGCTTCGCCGGCCACCCAGACGTGGCTGACGTGCTCGCGCCCGGCGACATGGACGAGATGCGAGACCGGATCGAAGCAGGGCTGCAGGACCGGATCGTCGAGGCGGACCGCACACAGATCGGCCGCCTTGCCGGCCACCAGGGAGCCGATATGCCGCTCCAGACCGAGCGCCGTGGCGCCGTCCAGGGTCGCCATGCGCAGCGCCTGATGGGCGCCCAACACGGCGGCGTCGTGGTTCGCCACCTTGGCCAGCAGGGCGGCCTGGTGCATTTCGCGGAACAGGTCGAGGCGGTTGTTGCTGGCGGCGCCGTCGCTGCCCAGACCGACCCGGATGCCTTGGGCCTGCAATGCCGCGATCGGGGCGATGCCGCTGCCCAGCTTCATGTTCGAGCTCGGGCAGTGGGCGACGCTGGCGCCATGGGCGGCGAGCAGGGCGATTTCCTCCGTTTCTAGATGCACCGCGTGCACCGCGATCAGGCCGGGTCCGAGCAGACCCAGGCGCTGCAGACGGGCGAGCGGCCGGATGCCGTATTGCGCGACGCTGTCGGCGATCTCGGCCCGGGTCTCATGCACGTGCATGTGGATCGGCAGGTCGAGCTGGTCGGCCAGGGTCATGATCCGCTCCAGCGTTCCGTCGCTGACGGTATAGGGCGCGTGCGGTGCCATGCAGAAGGAGATCAGCGCTTCGTCGCGCAGGGCGTCGCGCGCAGCCAGTCCCTTGGCCAGATAATCGCCGGCATCGGCGGCGTAGGGGCTGGGAAATTCCAGCACCACCAGGCCCAGCGCGGCGCGCATGCCCAGCCGGATTGCCGCCGCCCCCGCCTCCTCGGGGTGGAAGTACATGTCGTTGAAGCAGGTGACGCCTCCGCGCAGCATCTCGGCGCAGGCGAGCAGGCTGCCGTCGCGGACGAAGGCGGGCGAGACGTGGCGGCTCTCCGCCGGCCAGATGCGCTGGTTCAGCCAGTCCATCAGCGCAATGTCGTCGGCGTAGCCGCGCAGCAGGGTCATCGCGGCGTGGGTGTGGAGGTTCACCAGGCCGGGCAGCAGCGCGTGCTGCGGCAGGCTCACCTGCCGGCGCGGGGCGTAGCGTGCCGCGGCTTCTTCGCTCGGCAAGAGTGCGACGATGCGCCCGGCGTCCACGGCCAGGCTGTGGCGCTCCAGGACGAGGCCATGCGGCTCCACCGGGATGATCCAGCGTGCCTCGATGAGGGTGTCGATCGCCTGTGGCGAGATCATTGGCGGCATCATAAAAAACCCCGCGGGCGGCGGGGCTGGCGGGAATGCGAGGGCCGGGCGATTTAAGCACAAAACTCAAGCAGATACAAACAGCGTCCGGGGTCCGGTGGCGCTTTGCATAGGGCCGCGAGCCGGGAGCCCGACCATGGTAAAATCCTATGCTTTTGCACGGGCGGCTTGCTTGTCCCGTGCGCGCTTTTCCTGCGGTCACCCAGAAGATGACGATTACGACGTTCGCCAAAGAAACGCTGCCGATCAGCCTCGAAGAGGAGATGCGCCACTCCTACCTGGATTACGCCATGAGCGTGATTGTCGGCCGGGCGCTGCCCGATGTGCGCGACGGCCTGAAGCCGGTGCATAGACGCGTGCTGTTTGCCATGCACGAGCTGTCCAACGACTGGAACAAGGCCTACAAGAAGTCGGCGCGGATCGTCGGCGACGTCATCGGTAAGTACCATCCCCACGGCGACACCGCGGTCTATGACACCATCGTGCGCATGGCGCAGGACTTCTCGCTGCGCTACATGCTGGTCGACGGCCAGGGCAACTTCGGCTCGGTCGACGGCGACAACGCCGCCGCGATGCGCTACACCGAAATCCGCATGGCCAGGATCGGCCACGAACTGCTCGCCGACATCGACAAGGAGACGGTCGACTTCGGCCCGAACTACGACGGTTCCGAGAACGAGCCGCTGGTCATGCCGACCAGGATCCCCAACCTCCTGATCAACGGCTCCTCCGGCATCGCCGTGGGCATGGCGACCAACATCCCGCCGCACAACCTGTCCGAAGTGGTCGATGCCTGCTTGGCACTCCTGGGCGACCCGGAGATGAGCATCGAGCGGCTGATCGAGATCGTGCCCGCGCCGGACTTTCCCACCGCCGGCATCATCTACGGCGTCTCGGGCGTGCGCGAGGGTTATCTCACCGGGCGCGGCCGGGTGGTGATGCGCGGCCGGACCCACGTCGAGGACCACGACAAGGGCGGCCGGCAACTGATCATCATCGACGAGCTGCCCTACCAGGTGAACAAGAAGACCCTGCTGGAGAAGATCGCCGAGCTGGTCAATGACAAGAAGATCGAGGGCATCGCCCATCTCCAGGACGAGTCCGACAAGTCCGGCATGCGCGTGGTGATCGAATTGAAGCGCGGCGAAGTGCCCGAGGTGGTGCTGAACAATCTCTACAAGCAGACCCAGTTGCAGGACACCTTCGGCATGAACATGGTGGCCCTGGTCGATGGCCGTCCCCGGCTGCTCAACCTGAAGGAGATGCTCGCCGCCTTCCTCGCCCACCGGCGCGAGGTGGTGACCCGGCGCACGGTGTTCGAGCTGAAGAAGGCGCGCGATCGCGGCCACATCCTCGAAGGCCTGGCGGTGGCGCTGTCCAACGTCGATGAGATCATCGCGCTGATCAAGGCGGCACCGAATCCGGCGGAAGCCAAGCGCGGCCTGATGGGGCGCACCTGGCGCTCCGCCCTGGTCGAGGAGATGCTCTCCCGCGCCGCCGCCGAGGCTTCCCGCCCCGACGGCCTGGCGCCGGAGTTCGGCCTGTCCGGCCGCGGCTACCTGCTCTCCGACGCCCAGGCCCAGGCCATCCTGGAGCTGCGCCTGCAGCGCCTGACCGGCCTTGAGCAGGACAAGATCGTCTCCGAATACCGCGAGGTGATGGCGCTGATCGCCGACTTGCTGGACATCCTGGCGCGGCCCGAGCGCATCAACCTGATCATCGAGGGCGAGCTCGCCGCGATCAAGGCGCAGTTCGGCGACAAGCGCCGCTCCGAGATCGTGATGAACACCCAGGATCTCAACATCGAGGACCTGATCACGCCGCAGGACATGGTGGTGACGCTCTCCCACGGCGGCTACGTCAAGGCCCAGCCGCTCGCCGACTACCGGGCGCAAAAGCGCGGCGGACGCGGCCGTCAGGCGCAGGCGGTGAAGGAGGACGATTTCGTCGACCGCCTGTTCGTCGCCAACACCCACGATTTCATCCTGTGCTTCTCCAACCGCGGCCGCGTCTATTGGCTCAAGGTGTACGAGGTGCCGCAGGGCAGCCGCACCAGCCGCGGCAAGCCGATCGTGAACCTGTTCCCGCTCGAGGAAGGCGAGAAGATCACGGCGGTGCTGCCGGTCAAGGAGTTCGACGAACAGCACTTCGTGTTCATGGCCACCGCCCTGGGCACGGTCAAGAAGACGCCGCTGTCCGACTTCTCCAACCCGCGCAAGGCCGGGATCATCGCCGTTGGCCTGGACGAGGGCGACTTCCTGATCGGCGTTGCGATCACCGACGGCGCTTACGACGTGATGCTGTTCTCCGATGCCGGCAAGGCGGTGCGCTTCGCCGAGGGCGACGTCCGCGCCATGGGCCGCGGCGCCCGCGGCGTGCGCGGCATGATGCTCGACCAGGACCAGCGGGTGATCTCGATGCTGGTGGCGGCGACCGAGGAGTACTCGGTGCTCACCGCCACCGAGAACGGCTACGGCAAGCGCACCGCGATCGCCGAATACACCCGCCACGGGCGCGGCACCAAGGGCATGATCGCGATCCAGACCGGCGGGCGCAACGGCCGCGTGGTCGGCGCCGTGCTGGTGCAGCCGGAAGACGAACTGATGCTGATTTCCACCGGCGGCGTGTTGATCCGCACCAAGGTGGAACAGATCCGCGTGATGGGCCGCTCGACCCAGGGCGTCACGCTGATCAACCTCGACGACGGCACCTTGCTCGCCGGGGTCGAGAAGGTCATTGAAACCGAAGACGAAGACCAAGGAGAGTGATCATGGCACGTGTCATCAACTTCAGCGCCGGTCCCGCCGCGCTGCCCGAGGAAGTCCTGAGAGAGGCCGCCGCCGAGATGCTCGACTGGCATGGCAGCGGCCAGTCGGTAATGGAGATGAGCCATCGCGGCAAGGAGTTCATCAGCATCGCCGAGGCCGCGGAGCGCGACCTGCGCGAGCTCCTGGCGATCCCCGCGAACTACAAGGTGTTGTTCGTCCAGGGCGGCGCCACGCTGCAGTTCGAGATGATCCCGATCAACCTGCTCGCCGGCAAGCCCAGTGCCGATTACATCAACACCGGCGAATGGGCGAAGAAGGCCATCAAGGAGGCCCGCCTGTTCTGCCAGGTCAATGTCGTCGCTTCGAGCGAGGACAAGGCGTTCAGCTACGCGCCGCCGCAGTCGGCTTGGAAGCTCGACAAGGACGCGGCCTACGTCCATTACACCGCCAACGAGACCATCGGCGGCGTCGAGTTCCACTGGGTTCCCGACACCGGTGAGGTGCCGCTGGTGGCGGACATGTCCTCGAACCTGCTGTCGAAGCCGATCGACGTCTCCAGGTACGGCCTGATCTACGCCGGCGCGCAGAAGAACATCGGGCCGGCCGGACTCACCATCGTCATCGTGCGCGAGGACCTGATCGGCCACGCGGTGCCCACGCCGCCGGCGATGCTCGACTACAAGAGCTACGCCGACAACGACTCGATGTTCAACACGCCGCCCACCTACGCCATCTACATCGCCGGCCTGGTGTTCCAGTGGCTGAAGCGGCAGGGGGGACTGGCCGCAATCGAGCGGCAGAACATCGCCAAATCGAAGCTGCTCTACGACTTCCTCGACGGCAGCCAGTTCTTCAGCAATCCGGTGGCGAGAGCCGACCGCTCGCGCATGAACGTGCCCTTCACGCTGGCCGACGCGAGCCTGGACGAGGAATTCCTGAAGGGCGCCAAGGCGCGCGGCATGGTGCAGTTGAAGGGCCACCGCTCGGTCGGCGGCATGCGCGCCTCGATCTACAACGCCGTATCCCTCTCGGGCGTGCAGGCGCTGGTCGATTACATGCGCGATTTCGAGCGCGAGCATGGCTGATAAATTCAGGGTTCTGGTCCTGAACCAGATCTCGCCGCTGGGCCTCGCCCGGCTGCCGGCCGAGCGCTACACCCTCGCCAAGGATCTCGCCGCGCCCGACGCGATCCTGGTCCGTTCCGCCGACCTGCACGGCCGCGACATTCCGGCCAGTGTCCGGGCGATCGCCCGCGCCGGCGCCGGCACCAACAACATTCCGGTGCCGGCGCTGTCGGCGCGCGGCGTGCCGGTGTTCAACGCGCCCGGCGCCAACGCCAATGCGGTCAAGGAACTGGTCGTCGCAGGCATGCTGCTGGCGGCCCGGAATCTTGCCGAGGCGCTGGCCTTCGTCGCCGGACTCGATCCCGAGGATCCCGACCTGGCCAGGAAGGTCGAGGACGGCAAGAAGGCCTACGCCGGCATCGAGCTCACCGGCCACACCCTGGGGATCATCGGCCTGGGCAAGATCGGCTGCCTGGTCGCCGACGCCGCGATCAAGCTGGGCATGGAGGTATATGGCTACGACCCGGAGATCACCGTCGATGCCGCCTGGAGCCTGCCCTCGCAGGTCAGGCGCGCGGGCAGCGTCGCCGAGGTGCTGAAGAACGCCGACTTCGTCAGCCTGCACGTGCCGCTCCTGCCGGCCACGCGCGACCTCGTCAACGCCGGCAATGTCGGCCTGATGAAGCCGGGTGCGGTGCTGCTCAACTTCTCGCGCGAGGGCGTGGTCGATGAGACAGCCGTTATCGAGGCCTTGAACGCGAACAAGCTCGGCCGCTACGTCTGCGACTTCCCCAGCGCCGTCCTGAGCGGTCAGCCGCGGGTGATCGCCCTGCCGCACCTGGGCGCGTCGACCGCCGAGGCCGAGGAGAACTGCGCGCTGATGGTGGCCGAGCAGTTGCGCGACTATCTGGAGCACGGCAACGTGCAGAATGCGGTGAATTTCCCCAATCTGGTGATGCCGCGCGAGTCGGCTTTCCGCATCGCCATCGCCAACGCCAACGTGCCCAACATGCTCGGCCAGATCTCGACCGCGATGGCCCAGGCCGGTTTGAACATCCTTACCATGGTGAACAAGTCGAGGGCCGACATGGCCTACACCCTGGTGGATGTCGACAGCCCGGTGCCGCCGGCGACGATCGCCTCGATCGCGGCGATCGCGGGCGTGCTGGCGGTGCGCTATCTGCCGCTGGAGGCGTGATGGCCGAAGGCTCCGAGAAACCCGAGGGGCGCGATGAACTGGGCCGGCTGCGTCAGGGAATCGACGCCATCGACCTGCAGGTGCTCGATCTCATCAACCAGCGGGCCAGGCTGGCGCACCGCATCGGCGAGATCAAGCGCGGCAATCTGTACCGGCCCGAGCGCGAGGCGCAGGTGTTGCGCCGGCTCGTTGAGGCCAGCGCCGGGCCGCTGCCGGTGGCCGCGGTGCAGCATATATTCCGCGAGATCATGTCGGCCTGCCTGGCGCTCGAACAGCCGCTCGCGGTCGCCTACCTGGGGCCCGCGGGTACCTTCTCCGAGTCCGCCGCGAGGAAGCACTTCGGCGCCGCCCCGACGCTCACCCCCTACGCCGCGATCGACGATGCCTTTCGCGCGGTCGAGGCCGGCAACGCCGACTATGCGGTGGTGCCGGTCGAGAACTCGACCGAGGGCGCGATAGGAAGGACCCTCGATCTGCTGCTCACCTCGCCCTTGAAGATCTGCGGCGAGGTCAATCTGCGCATCCACCAGAATCTGTTGTCTTCCGCGCCGAACCTGGCTTCGGTGCAGCGCCTCTATGGCCACGCCCAGTCGCTGGCCCAGTGCCACGAATGGCTGAACCGCAACCTCGTCCAGCTGCCGCGCGTGCCGGTGGCGAGCAATGCCGAGGGCGCCCGCCTGGCGGCCGAGGATCCCGGCTCGGCGGCGATCGCCGGCGAGGCGGCGGCGGCCCGCTACGGCCTCAAGGTGCTGGCGGCGAACATCGAGGACGACCCCAACAACACCACCCGCTTCCTGGTGCTGGCCGCGCACGACGCCGGTCCGTCGGGGCGCGACAAGACCTCGCTGATCTGCTCGGCGCAGAACCGCCCGGGCGCGATGCACGCGCTGCTGGCGCCGCTGGCGGCCCACGGCGTCTCCCTGACCCGGCTCGAATCGCGGCCGGCGCGGGGCTTCGGCGGCGGCCGCTGGGAGTACATCTTCTACATCGACGTCGAGGGTCACCAGCAGCAGCCGGCGGTGGCCCGCGCACTCGAAGAACTGGTCCGCCATACCGGCTTCGTCAAGATCCTCGGCTCCTATCCGGCAGCCGCACAATGAGAAGGATTCGTTCATGAGCATTGCAGAACTCGCGCCGGCCTATGTCCGCGCCATTTCTCCCTACCAGCCGGGCAAGCCGATCACCGAGCTTGCCCGCGAGATGGGCATCCCGGTCGAGAGCATCGTCAAGCTTGCCTCCAACGAGAATCCGCTGGGCATGAGTCCGCGGGCGCGCGCCGCGGTACTGGCGGCCGTCTCCGGGCTGGAGCGCTATCCCGACCAGTTCGAGCTGGTCGCGGCGCTCGCGGAACGGACCGGTCTGGCTCAGGAGCAGATCGTGCTCGGCAACGGTTCCAACGACGTGCTCGACCTGGCGGCCCGGGCCTTCCTGGCGCCTGGACGCTCTTCGGTTTTTTCGCGCCACGCCTTCGCCGTGTATCCGCTGGCGACGATGTCGGCGGGCGGCGAATGCATCGCGGTCGCCGCCAGGGAATTCGGCCACGATCTCGCCGCGATGCGCGCAGCGGTGCGTCCCGACACGCGCATCGTGTGGCTCGCCAATCCCAACAATCCGACCGGCACCTTCCTGCCGCACAAGGAGATCGAGGCCTTCCTGGAGAGCTTGTCGCGCGACGTGGTGGTGGTGCTGGACGAGGCCTACAACGAATACCTGCCGCTGGCGCTGCGCCAGGATACGGCGGCCTGGATCGCGCGCTTTCCGAACCTGGTCATCACCCGGACCTTCTCCAAGGTCTATGGCCTGGCCGGGCTGCGCGTCGGCTACGGACTGGCATCAAGCGAGGTCGCCGACCTGATGCAGCGCGTGCGCCAACCCTTCAACGTGAACAACCTGGCGCTCGCCGCCGCCGTCGCCGCCCTGGACGACCACCTGTTCCTGGCCGAGAGCTTCGACAACAACCGCCGCGGCATGGAGCAGTTGGTGGCGGGCTTCAAGCGCCTGGGCCTGGAGCACATCCCGGCGCACGGCAACTTCATCACCTTCCGTCTGACTGACGCGGCGGGGGTCAATCAGAAGCTGTTGCGCCAGGGCGTGATCGTGCGTCCGCTCGGCAACTACGCGATGCCCGAGCATTTGCGCGTGACCATCGGCACCGAAATTGAAAACGCGCGCTTCCTCGAAGCGCTGGCGAAGTCCCTGTGAAGCTGCGCGACGGGATGGCGCGTGACTGAATTGCGAAAGATCGTCGTCTGCGGCGTCGGCCTGATCGGCGGCTCGTTCGGGCTGGCGCAGAAAGCCGCCGGCGTTGCCGAGGTGGTCGGCATCGGCAGATCCCGCGCCAGCCTTGAAGAGGCGGTCAGGTGCGGCGCCATCGACCGGCTGAGCGAGGACTGGGCCGATGCCCTGGACGGTGCCGATCTGGTGCTGCTGGCCACGCCGGTCGGGCAGATGGAAGCGGTCATGCGTGAGCTGGCGCCGCATCTGGCGCCGGGAACCTTGGTCTCCGACGGCGGCAGCACCAAGCAGGACGTGATCGCCGCCGCGCGTCGCGCGCTGGGCGACAAGATCGGACAGTTCGTGCCCGGCCATCCGATCGCCGGGGCCGAGAAGAGCGGCGTCGCGGCCGCGACCGCCGAGCTCTACCAGGGCAAGCGCGTGGTGCTGACGCCGCTGCCCGAGAATCCGCCGGGCGCCGTCGCCGCCGTGCGCGCCGCCTGGGAGGCCTGCGGCGCCGTGGTCAGCGAGCTCTCGCCGCAGACCCATGACCGCACCTTCGCCGCGGTCAGCCATCTGCCCCACCTGCTCGCCTTCGCCCTGGTGCATGAGTTCGCCGGCCGCGAGAATTCCGGGCAGTTGTTCGGTTTCGCCGCCGGCGGCTTCCGCGACTTCACCCGCATCGCCAGCAGCCATCCGGAGATGTGGCGCGACATCTGCATCGCCAACCGCGCGCCGCTGATCGTGGAGCTCGACGCCTATCTCGCCGAGCTGCTGCGCGTTCGCGTGCTGCTCGCCAGCAGCGACGGCACCGGCCTGGAGGCTCTGTTCGGCCGCGCGCGTGCGACGCGTGACGCCTGGCTCGATTCGGCGGAGCCGCCCGGCGAATGAGCGATCAGCTAGTCCTCTCGGCGGCCAACTGGGCCGCGGGCACGGTCCGCCTGCCGGGTTCGAAGAGCATTTCCAACCGCAGCCTGCTCCTGGCCGCGCTGGCTGCCGGCGAAACGGAAATCCGCGGCCTGCTCGATTCCGATGACACGCGGGTGATGCTCTCGGCGCTGTCCATCCTCGGCGTGACGGTCTTGCCGCTCGGCCCCGGAACCTTCCGCGTCGTCGGCGCCGCCGGGGTCTTTCCGGTCAAGGAAGCGGAGCTGTTCCTGGGCAATGCCGGCACCGCGGTGCGCTCCCTGACCGCGGCGCTGGCGCTCTCGGGCGGCCATTACCGGCTCTTTGGCGTGCCGCGCATGCACGAGCGGCCGATCGGCGATCTCGTCTCCGCGCTGCGCGGGCTGGGCGCCGACATCCGCTGCCAGGCCAATGAAGGCTTCTTGCCGCTGGAGATTTTTCCTGGCGCGGCCGGGGCTGCGCAGGAGCAGCGCATCGGGGTACGCGGCGACATCTCCTCGCAGTTCCTGACCGCGCTCCTGATGGCGCTGCCGCTCTCCGGCCGGGGCGCGCAGATCGAGGTGATCGGTGAGCTGATCTCCAAGCCCTACGTCGAGATCACCCTGAATCTGTTGGCGCGCTTCGGCATCGCGGTCGAGCGTTCCGGCTGGCAGCGCTTCGCCATCGCCGCCGGACAGCGGGCGAGAAGCCCGGGCGTGCTGACGGTCGAGGGCGACGCCTCGTCGGCATCGTATTTCCTGGCCGCCGGGGCGATCGGCGGCGGTCCGGTGCGGGTCGAGGGCGTGGGCAGGAACAGCATCCAGGGCGACGTCGCCTTCGCCGAGGCGCTACAGCGGATGGGCGCCGAAATCGAGCTGGGCGAGGACTACATCGTCGCCCGCGCGCCGGCCTCGGGCAAGCTTCTCGCCATCGACGGCGACTTCAACCATATCCCCGACGCGGCGATGACGCTGGCCGTGGCGGCGCTGTTCGCCGAGGGCACCTCGACGCTGAGGAACATCGCCAGCTGGCGGGTCAAGGAGACCGACCGGATCGCTGCGATGGCGACCGAGCTGGCCAAGCTCGGCGCCACGGTGGTGGCGGGCGAGGATTTCCTGCGCGTGACCGCGCCGCAGAAACTGAATCCCGATGCCGTCATCGACACCTACGACGACCACCGCATGGCGATGTGCTTCTCGCTCGCGAGCCTGGGCGGCGTGCCGCTCACCATCAATGATCCTGGCTGCGTCGCCAAGACCTACCCCGGCTATTTCGCGGAATTCGCCAGAATCGCGGCGCCGGTGATCGCCATCGACGGGCCCTCGGCTTCCGGCAAGGGCACGGTGGCGGCGCTGGTCGCCCAGCGCCTGGGCTGCCACTATCTCGACAGCGGCTCGCTCTATCGCCTGACTGCCTTGGCCGCGCTCCGCGCCGGCGTATCCCTGGACGACGAGGCCGCCGTGGCCGCGATCGCCGCGGCGCTGCCGGCCCGCTTCGAGGGCGGCCAGATCTGGCTCTCCGAGGACGACGTCACCGACGCCATCCGCAGCGAAGCTTGTTCGCGCGGCGCATCAAAAGTGGCCGCCCTGCCCGCGGTGCGCCAGGCGCTGCTCGATCGCCAGCACGCCTACCGCCAGGCGCCCGGCCTGGTGGCCGAGGGCCGCGACATGGGCTCGGTGGTGTTCCCGGACGCGGTGCTCAAGGTGTTCCTGACGGCGAGTGCCGCCGCACGCGCCGATCGCCGTCATAAGCAGTTGATCGAGAAAGGGATGTCTGCTAACATTTCATCCCTTTTGCAGGATCTGCAGGAGCGGGATGCGCGCGATGCCGCGCGCGAGGTGGCCCCCCTGCGGCAATGCGCGGATGCCCAGCTGCTCGACACGACGGAACTGTCCGTCGAACAGGCGGTGGCGGCGGTGCTGGAGTGGGTTTCAGCGCTGCGGCGGCAGGATAGGCCAGGCAGCGCGCAGTAATGGCAACGAGCTGCAATCAGGCAGTAACAGCAAGGCAGTAACCGCAAGTTTCGGGCGCATCAGGCACGGGGCGGGCGGGGTAACAGGTGCCGCCGCACGCGCCAGCGTCGGCGGCGTTTATCAACTTTCATCCATTTACTGCCGCTGGTCCATCACTGGATTCGCGGCGATTAGGCTCTTATGACCACTGCTCAAATAGAAACAAGCCCCGCCCCGGACAGCTTCGCCGCCCTCTTCGCCGAGTCTCTCGAACGTCAGGAGATGCGCGCCGGTGAGGTGATCACCGCCGAAGTGGTCCGCGTCGACCACAACTACGTCGTCGTCAATGCCGGCCTGAAGTCCGAGAGTTTCATCTCCGTCGATGAGTTCAAGAACGACGCCGGCGAGATCGACGCCAAGCCGGGCGACTACGTCGCCGTCGCCATCGAGATGCTCGAGGACGGCTACGGCGAGACCCGCCTGTCGCGCGAGAAGGCCAAGCGCATCGCCGCCTGGAACGATCTGGACAAGGCCATGGTCGATAGCACCCTGGTCAAGGGCATGATCACCGGCAAGGTCAAGGGCGGCCTGACCGTGATGCTGAACGGCATCCGCGCCTTCCTGCCCGGTTCGCTGGTGGATATCCGGCCGGTCAAGGACACCACGCCCTTCGAGGGCAAGGAATTCGAATTCAAGGTCATCAAGCTCGACCGGAAGCGCAACAACGTCGTGCTCTCGCGCCGCGCGGTGCTGGAATCCAACCTCGGCGAAGAGCGCCAGGCGCTGCTCTCGAACCTCAAGGAAGGCAGCATCGTCAAGGGCATCGTCAAGAACATCACCGACTACGGCGCCTTCGTCGATCTGGGCGGCATCGACGGCCTGCTGCACATCACCGACCTGGCCTGGCGCCGCGTCCGCCATCCGTCGGAAGTGCTGAACGTCGGCGACGAGGTCGAAGCCAAGATCCTCAAGTTCGACCAGGAGAAGAACCGCGTCTCGCTGGGCATGAAGCAGCTCGGCGAGGATCCCTGGGTGGGCATCTCGCGCCGCTATCCGTCCGGCACGAGGCTGTTCGGCAAGGTCACCAACCTCACCGACTACGGCGCCTTCGTCGAAGTCGAGCAGGGCATCGAGGGCCTGGTGCACGTCTCGGAAATGGACTGGACCAACAAGAACATCCATCCCTCCAAGGTCGTGCAGCTGGGCGATGAGGTCGAGGTCATGATCCTCGAGATCGACGAGGAACGCCGCCGCATCTCGCTGGGCATGAAGCAGTGCATTCCCAATCCCTGGGACGAGTTCGCCATGAACCACAAGAAGGGCGACAAGGTCAGCGGCCAGATCAAGTCGATCACCGACTTCGGCGTGTTCATCGGCCTGCCCGGCGGCATCGACGGCCTGGTGCACCTGTCCGACCTGTCCTGGTCGGTCACCGGCGAAGAGGCCAAGCAGAGCTACAAGAAGGGCGACGAGGTCGAGGCCATGGTGCTGTCGATCGACGTCGAGAAGGAGCGCATCTCCTTGGGCATCAAGCAGCTTGAGGGCGACCCCTTCACCAGTTTCGTCGCCAACCATGACAAGAACAGCGTGGTCAAGGGCACGGTGAAGACCATCGACGCCAAGGGTGCCGTGATCGATCTGGGCAACGACGTCGAGGGCTATCTGCGCGCCTCGGAAGCCGCCCGCGACCGGGTCGACGATCTGCGCACGCTGTTCAAGGAAGGCGACGGCATCGAGGCGATGATCATCAACGTCGATCGCAAGACGCGCTCGATCAACCTGTCGATCAAGGCCAAGGATCAGGCCGAGCAGTCGGATGCGCTGCAGAAGCTGTCGGCCGAGAGCGGCTCCGCCTCGACCGGTACGACCAGCCTCGGCGCGCTGCTCAAGGCCAAGCTCTCCAGTAGCCAGCAATAAGCGTTTGGACCGGATATGACCAAGTCCGATCTGATCGCCAAGCTGGCGGCGCGCTTTCCGCAGCTGGTGGCGAAGGACGCCGATTTCGCGGTGAAGGTGATCCTCGACGAGATGACCGCGGCGCTGTCCCGCGGCGACCGCATCGAGATCCGCGGCTTCGGCAGCTTCGCCCTCAACTACCGGCCCTCGCGCGTCGGCCGCAACCCCAAGTCGGGCGAGAAGGTGAGCGTGCCGGAAAAGCATGTGCCGCACTTCAAGGCCGGCAAGGAGTTGCGCGAGCGTGTCGACCAACGCGGCTAGCGGCGACCGGCCGGCGTTCGAGATGACGAGCGGCGGCATCCGTGAGGATGCCGCCGCTCGCCACTGCTGATGCGACTCCTGATCTGGCTCTTGCGGGCCATCATCTTCGTGCTGCTGTTCGGGCTCGCCATCAAGAATAGCGGGACGGTGATCCTGCGCTCGTATTTCGGATCGTCCTGGCAGGCGCCGCTGTCCCTGGTGATGCTGGGATGTTTCGCCGCCGGCGCGGCGATCGGCGTCACCGCTGCCCTCGCCACCCTGGTGCGTCAGCGCCGGGAAATCATGCAGTTGCGGCGCGAGCAGTCGAAGTCCGCGGCCGCGGGGCCGGGCAACAGGTGAGCGCAGGCATCGAGATCCAGCTGTGGTGGCTGCTGGCGCTGCCCTTGTTCTTCGTCCTGGGCTGGGTCGCGGCGAGGATCGACATCCAGCACCTGGTGCGCGAGTCGCGCGCTCTGCCGAGGTCCTATTTCAAGGGTCTCAACTTCCTGCTCAACGAACAGCCCGATCAGGCGATCGAAGCCTTCATCGAGGCCGCCCGCGTCGATCCCGAAACCATCGAGATGCACTTCGCGCTGGGCAATCTGTTCCGCCGTCGCGGCGAGACCGACCGCGCCATCCGGGTGCACCAGAACCTGATCGAGCGCGAAGGACTGAACGACGAGCAGCGTCTGCAGGCCCTGTCCGAACTGGGACAGGACTATCTGAAGGCCGGATTGCTCGACCGCGCCGAGGAGGTGTTCCAGAAGCTGCTCGGCACGCGCCGCGACGAGGAAGCCTTGCGCTTCCTGCTGGAGATCTTCCAGCAGGAAAAGGAGTGGCAGAAGGCGATCGATACCGTCCACAAGCTGCCCGAACACGCCGGTCACCTGTGGCAGAAGGAGATCGCCAATTTCTACTGCGAGCTGGCCGCTACGGCCCTGACCAACGGCGCATTGGGCGAGGCGCAGTCTTTGCTCGACGCGGCGCTGGCGGCCAACCGCAAGTGCGTGCGCGCCACCATCCTGCAAGGCGATGCGGCGCTGGCGGAGAACGACACCGAGGCGGCGATCGAGGCCTGGAAGCGCGTCGAGCAGCAAAGCCCGATGTACCTGGCGCTGATCGCGGACAAGCTGGCACAGGCTTACCGTGCCCAGGGGCGTGAGGAGCAGGGCGTGGCGCTGCTGCGCAGCTGGCTCGCCCAGCATCCCTCGCTCGATCTGCTCGACGCCGTGTTTCAATCCGAGATGCAGGGTAGCGGCCCGCAGGCCGCCTACCAGCTGGTGCGCGACGAGCTGCGTCGCAATCCGACCCTGCTCGGCCTGGACAAGCTGCTCGAAGCGCAGATCCTGGTGGTGCCGCCCGAGCGTCGCGCCGATCTGGAGCTGATCAAGAACCTGATTCACAACCACACCCGGCGCGTCGCCCGCTATCGCTGCGACGACTGCGGCTTCAAGGCCCGCCAGTTTTACTGGCGCTGCCCGGCCTGCGGCGGCTGGGAGACCTATCCGCCGCGGCGGACCGAAGAATACGATCTGACGCCCTGAGAGCGAGCGCGCAATGAAAATTACCGTCATCGGCACCGGCTACGTCGGCCTGGTCAGCGGCACCTGTCTCGCCGAGGTCGGCAACGACGTGCTCTGCGTCGATATCGACGCCGCCAAGATCGCTCTTCTGGAATCCGGCGGCATCCCGATCTTCGAACCCGGCCTCGCCGAAATGGTGGCGAAGAACCGCGCCGCCGGACGCCTGTCCTTCACCACCGACGTCGCCGCGGCGCTCTCCCACGCCAGCGTGGTGTTCATCGCCGTGGGCACGCCGCCCGGCGAGGACGGCTCGGCCGACCTGCAGTACGTGCTCGCGGCGGCGCGGAGCATCGGCAGCCATCTCGACGGCTACAAGGTGATCGTGGACAAGTCGACCGTGCCGGTGGGCACCGCCGACCGGGTGCGCGCGGCGATCGCCGCGGAGCTCGCGCGCCGCGCCGTGAACGTAGACTACAGCGTCGTCTCCAATCCGGAGTTCCTCAAGGAGGGCGCAGCGATCGAGGACTTCATGCGGCCCGACCGGATCGTGGTCGGCGCTGATGATCCCCGCGCCGTCGAGCTGATGCGCCAGCTCTATGCTCCGTTCCAGCGCAGCCACGAGCGCCTGGTGGTGATGGACGTGCGCTCGGCGGAACTGACCAAGTACGCCGCCAACGCCATGCTGGCCACGCGCATCTCCTTCATGAACGAGCTCGCCAACCTGGCCGAGAAGCTGGGCGCCGACATCGAGCTGGTGCGCGCCGGCATCGGCGCCGATCCGCGCATCGGCTACCAGTTCCTCTACGCCGGCTGCGGCTACGGCGGCTCCTGCTTTCCCAAGGACGTCCGCGCCCTGATCAGGACCGCACACGACGCCGGCCAGGACCTGCAGCTGCTCACCGCGGTCGAGGCCGCCAACGAGGCGCAAAAGCGCGTCCTGCCGGAAAAGATCGTCAAGCGCTTCGGCGCCGATCTGTCCGGCCGGCGCTTCGCCTTGTGGGGCCTGGCCTTCAAGCCGAACACCGACGACATGCGCGAGGCGCCGAGCCTGGTGCTGATCGAGGAACTGCTCGCGCGCGGCGCGACGGTCTGCGCCTTCGATCCGGTGGCCATGAGCGAGGCGCGGCGCCTGCTGGATAGCCGCATCGGCTTCGCCGACACGCCGCTCTCCGCGCTTGCCGGCGCCGACGCGCTGCTGGTGGTGACCGAGTGGAAGGAATTCAGGAGCCCTGATTTCGCCGCGATCAAGAGCGGGCTCAAGCAGCCGGTGATTTTCGACGGGCGCAATCTCTACGATCCGGTGCAACTGGCCGGGGCGGGCATCGAATACCACGCCATCGGCAGAAACTGATGCGACTGCCCGACACCTCGAAGTCCCGCGTCCTGATCGTCGGCGACGTGATGCTCGACCGCTACTGGTTCGGCGAGGTCAGCCGCATCTCGCCCGAGGCGCCGGTGCCGGTGGTCAAGGTCGAGCGGGTCGAGGAGCGCCCCGGCGGCGCCGCCAACGTGGCGCGCAATGTCGCGGCGCTGGGCGCGCGTGCGACGCTGCTCTCGGTGGTCGGCGCCGACGAGGCGGGCACCACCCTGGCCCGGCTGCTCGCCGTCGACGGCATCGCGACCAGCCTGCACCAGGACGCGCAGTTGTCCACCACGGTCAAGCTGCGCGTGATCGGGCGCCAGCAGCAGCTCTTGCGCATCGACTTCGAGACCAGCCCGAATCACGAGGTGCTGCGCGCCAAGCTGGCCGAGTTCGAGCAACGGCTGGCCGACTGCGACGTGGTGATCCTTTCCGACTACGGCAAGGGCGGGCTCGCGCACATCGCGCAGATGATCGATCTGGCGCGGACCGCGGGCAGGCCGGTGCTGGTCGACCCCAAGGGCGAGGACTACCGTCGCTACGCCGGCGCCACGCTGTTGACCCCCAACCGCAGCGAATTGCGCGAAGTGGTCGGCCGCTGGTCGAGCGAGGCGGAGCTCGAAGCAAAGGTTGCCGCGTTGCGCCGCGAACTCGACGTCGGCGCGCTCCTGGTGACGCGCTCGGAAGAGGGCATGACGCTGTTCGGCGAGGCCGGCCGGGTCCATGAGCCGGCGGTGGCGCGCGAGGTATATGATGTCAGCGGCGCCGGCGACACGGTGATTGCCACGCTGGCGGTGATGCTGGCCAGCGGCCTCGATCTGGCGCCTGCGATGCGCCTGGCCAATCATGCCGCCGGCGTGGTCGTCGGCAAACTCGGCACCGCGACCTGCACGCTGGCCGAACTGGAAATGCAATAAGGATAACTATGTACACCATCGTCACCGGCGCCGCTGGTTTTATCGGCGCCAATCTGGTCAAGGGATTGAACGAGCGCGGCGTCACCAACATCCTCGCGGTCGATAATCTCACTCGCGCCGACAAGTTCGTCAATCTCACCGATTGCGAGATCAGCGACTATCTCGACAAGCAGGAATTTCTCGAAGTTCTCGATGCCGGCCAACTGGACGATGCCGTCGAAGCGGTGCTGCACCAGGGCGCCTGCTCGGACACGATGGAGACCGACGGCCGCTACATGATGGCCAACAATTACCGCTACTCCGCCTCGCTGCTGGATTTCTGCCTGGAGCAGGAAGTGCCGCTGCTCTACGCCTCTTCGGCCTCGGTCTATGGCGGCGGCGGCGTCTTTCGCGAAGCGCGCGAGTTCGAGGCACCGCTCAATGTCTATGGCTATTCGAAGTTCCTGTTCGACCAGGTGGTGCGCCGGCGCCTGCCCGACGCCGCCTCGCCGGTGGTCGGCTTCCGCTACTTCAACGTCTATGGCCCGCGCGAGCAGCACAAGGGTCGGATGGCTTCGGTGGCCTTCCACTTCTTCAACCAGTTCCAGGCCGAGGGCCGGGTCAAGCTGTTCGAGGGCTGCGACGGCTATGCCGACGGCGAGCAGCGGCGCGACTTCGTATCGGTCGAGGACGTGGTCAAGGTCAATATGTTCTTCCTGGAGCGACCTCAGCTCTCCGGCATCTTCAACCTGGGCACCGGCCGCGCCCAGTCGTTCAACAACGTCGCGGTGGCGACCGTCAATGCCTGCCGCGCCGCGAAGGGCGAGGCGACGCTGTCTTTGGCCGAACTCAAGGCCCAGGGCATGATCGAGTACGTGGCCTTCCCGGAAGCGCTGGTCGGCAAATACCAGAGCTACACCGAGGCGGATCTGTCGCAGCTGCGTGCCGCCGGCTATCGCGACGAATTCGCCACGGTCGAGCGGGGCGTGGCCGGCTACATCGGCCGGCGATTGGCGGCGAGGGGGGAATGATCGTGTCCAAGACGCTCGAAGAATTCGTCGGCAACACCCCGCTGGTGCGTCTGAAACGCATCGCCGGGGTAGACAACGAACGCCGCAACAACCTGATCCTGGCCAAGCTGGAGGGCAACAATCCGGCCGGCTCGGTCAAGGATCGGCCGGCGCTGTCGATGATCCTGCGCGCCGAGGCGCGCGGCGACATCAAGCCCGGCGACACGCTGATCGAAGCCACCAGCGGCAACACCGGCATCGCCCTGGCGATGGCCGCGGCGCTGCGCGGCTACCGCATGATCCTGGTGATGCCGGAAAACCAGAGTGTCGAGCGGCGCCAGACGATGCGCGCCTTCGGCGCCGAACTGGTGCTGACGGCCAAGGCCGGCGGCATGGAGATCGCCCGCGACATCGCCGAGAAAATGCGCGACGAAGGCCGCGGCATCATCCTCGACCAGTTCGCCAATCCGGACAATCCGCTCGCCCATTACCAGGGCACCGGGCCGGAGATCTGGCGCGACACGGCGGGGCGGGTCACGCACTTCGTCAGCAGCATGGGCACCACCGGCACCATCATGGGGGTGTCGCGCTATCTCAAGGAGCAGAACCCGGCCGTCCAGATCGTCGGCTGCCACCCCGAGGAGGGTTCGCAGATCGCCGGCATCCGCAAGTGGCCGGAGGCCTATCTGCCGAAGATCTTCGAGCGGCAGCGCGTCGACCGCATCGAGGAGGTCAGTCAGGCCGCGGCCGAGGACATGACCCGGCGCCTGGCGCGCGAAGAGGGCATCTTCGCCGGCGTCTCCTCCGGCGGTGCGCTGGCGGTGGCGCTGCGCGTGGCCAGCGGGCTCGACAACGCGGTCGTCGTCACCATCGTTTGCGACCGCGGCGACCGCTATCTGTCGACAGGTGTGTTCCCCGCCTAGAGGTTTGCGCTGCCCCGGGCGGCCGCCGCTTCGGCTGCCGCTACTCCTCGCCCTGGGACTGGCGGCCGGCCCGGCGCCGGCCCAGGATCTGACGCTGACCTTGGCCGCGGTGGACCATCCGGCGTTCTCGCTGCGCCAGGTCCGCATCCATATCGCAGATCTCGCCGGCGGTCCCGCCGATATCGACATCGGCCGTCTGGTCGTGGGCGGCCGGAAGTTCCGCGATCTCAAGCTGCACTGCCGCCGATTCGACTGGTCGCGCGAGCGGCTGGCCTGCCGCGACGGCACGTTCAAGTCCGAGGGGCGGTCGGCGCTGCCGCTGGCCTTCTCCTACCGCCTGAACCGGCGGCTGCTCGATTTGCGTTTCACCGGCGCCGATCTCGCCGGCGCCGCGGCTTTGCCGCAGCTCGCCGCCTACAAGCCGGCGGGCCGCTTCGACGCCCATCTGCTCGCCGCGCCGGCGAAGATCGAAATGAGCGTCAAGCTCGCCGATGCCAGCTTCTCCAGCGCCGATGGCGCGCTCGCCGCCGATCACCTCGGGGCCAGCCTGGACCTCAAGGCCGAACGCCGCGGCGGCGGCTGGGATTGGCGGGGAACGGTGGCCTGGCCGCGCGGCGAGGCCTACTGGGCGCCGCTGTACCACGCCGGCGGGACGAAGCTCACCGCGAGCGGCCGCTTTGCGCCCGGGAGCCTGAGCGTCGATCGGGCGGTCTTGTCGCTGGACGGCATCGGCAGCGCCAGCGGCGAACTGCAATGGGGAGGGGGGAGGCTGATCGAAGCGCGCGTTGCGACCGGCCCGCTCGATCTTGCGGTTGTGGTGAAGCAGCTGCTGCAGCCCTTCCTCGATCTCCGCGCCGGGCCCAAGCTCGCCGCCGGCGGCAAGGGCAAAATCGCCGTCGAATGGCGGCAGGGCGTGCTCGAAGGTCTCGACCTCGGGCTCGATGACGCCAGCATCGACGCAAACGGCCTGGCGCTGTCCGGGGTCAGCGCCCGCATCCCCTGGCGCCGCGATGAGGCGACCGTGGCCGAGTTTTCCACCGCAGGCGGCCGCTTCGGCCGCCTGCCGCTGGGCGCCTTCACGCTGCCGCTGGCGATGCACGGCTTCGAGTTCGATGCCGCCCACGTCGGCATTCCGCTGCTCGACGGCGAGTTGCTGTTCGACGGTTTTCACGCCGCGCGCGAAAACGGGCAATGGCGCTGGCGCCTGGGCGCCGCCCTGACGCCGGTTTCGATGCCGCTGCTGACCGCGACGCTCGGTCTGCCGCGCATGCAGGGCCGGCTCTCGGCCACGATTCCGGCGATCGGCTACGCCGACTCGACGCTGGCTCTGGACGGTGCGCTGGTGGTCTCGGTGTTCGACGGCTATCTCGCGGCGACCGGTCTCAAGCTGATCGACCCGCTCGGGCCCCTGCCGCGTCTCACCGCCGAGGTCGAGCTGCGCCACCTCGATCTGGGCATGCTCACCGAGACCTTTTCCTTCGGCGACATCACCGGCTACATCGACGGCGACGTCCGCGGCCTGGAGCTGCAAGGCGCCCGGCCGCTGGCCTTCACCGCCGACATCAGGAGCAGTCCGGGCGATTACCGCAAGCGCATCAGCCAGCGCGCGGTGCAGAATATCTCCTCGCTCGGCGGCGCCGGAGCGGGCGCCGCGATCGAGCGCAGCTTCCTGGGCTTCTTCAAAACCTTCGGCTACCGCAGGCTGGGGCTCTCCTGCCGTCTGCTGGAGAGCGGCGTTTGCGTGATGGGCGGCATAGAGAATGTCCCGGGAGGCGCGGGTTACCTGATCGTCGAGGGCGGGGGCATCCCGGCGCTATCGGTCATCGGATACAATCGGCGGGTGCACTGGGACGAGCTGGTCTCCCGCCTGCAGGCCGTGATCGCGGGCAACAGCAAGCCGGTGATCCAATAGGAGGACGCATGAAGAACCTGATCGCGGCGACACTCGGCCTGTCCCTCGCCGCCTGCGTCACCATCAACATCTACTTCCCGGCGGCGGCGGCCGAGAAGGCCGCGGACCAGATCATCGACAAGGTCCTGCAGATCCAGAAGGCCGCGCCCGACAAGGAGAAACCATGAACGCCCAGCGGTGCAAACTGCTGCTTCTGCCGCTTCTGCTCCTGACCCTCGCGGGCGGTGCAATGGCGCAGGGCAACCTGGAGATCAACACGCCGGCGATCACCCAGCTCAGCAATGCGATGCAGAGCCGCTTCGCGCAGCTCTCGCCGCTGTTCGCCGCCGGCGCCATCGGCCTAGCCAACGACGGCACGGTGAGGCTGCGCGACGCCAACGCCGTGCCGCTGGCCAGGCGTCAGGCGGTCACCGCGCTGATCGCCGCCGAGAACGCCGACCGCGCCGCCCTGTATCGCGAGATCGCGCGCGCCAACGGCAAGCCGGAATGGGAGCAGGACATCCGCGCCACCTTCGCCCAGCGCTGGGTGGACAAGGCGCAGCCCGGCTGGTGGGTGCAGAGCCCGGGCGGCGAGTGGCGGCGCAAGTGATGACGCAACTGATGACGCAACTGAGGGCGGGGAGATGACGCCGATCCTGGTCTTCGACATCGAGACCATTCCCGATGTCGCCGGCCTGCGCATCCTGCACGAGCTCGATGGCGCGCTGTCCGACGCCGAGGTCGCCGAGTTCGCCTTCCAGAAGCAGCGCGCCAAAAACGGCAGCGATTTCCTGCCGCTGCATCTGCAGCGCGTCGTGGTCGTCTCCTACGTGCTGCGCGACGCCGAGAAGTTCCTGGTGCGCTCGCTGGCCGAGACCGAATCGGGGGAGGGCGAGATCATCCAGCGCTTCTTCGACGGCGTCGAGAAGTTCACGCCGCAACTCATCTCCTGGAACGGCGGCGGCTTCGACCTGCCGGTGCTGCACTACCGCGGCCTGATCCACGGCGTCATGGCGCCGCGCTACTGGGAGATGGGCGAGGGCGACTACCGCGACAGCCGCGACTTCAAGTGGAACAACTACATCAGCCGCTACCATTCGCGCCATCTCGACCTGATGGATCTGCTGGCTTTGTATCAGCCGCGCGCGGCGGCGCCGCTTGACCAACTGGCCAAGCTGATGGGCCTGCCGGGCAAGCTCGGCATGGACGGCTCCGCGGTGTGGCAGGCCTGGCAGGAGGGCCGGATCAACGAGATCCGCGACTACTGCGAGACCGACGTGGTCAATACCTACCTGGTCTATCTGCGCTTCCAGAAGCTGCGCGGCATCCTCAGCGCCGCCGAGCACCAGGCGGAGCTGGATTTCGTGCGCCATTCGCTGGCCGAGCTCAAGCTGCCGCACTGGGGCGAGTTCCTCGCTGCCTGGGGCCCGTCCCCGTCCCTGGCCGCGGCAGAGCGCATGCCATGAGCACACTCGTTTATAGCCACGCCGACTGTCTCGAACATCGTCCCGGTCCCGGCCATCCGGAGTCGCCCGAACGGCTGCGGGCCGTGCTGCGCGCGCTGCAGGCGCCTGAATTCGCAACGCTGCAATGGCGCGATGCACCGCTGGGCACGCGCGAGCAACTGCTGCTGATCCACGAGCCGGCGTTCGTCGACGAAGTCGCGGAGCTCGCTCCGACCCAGGGCTACGTGCCCCTGGACGGCGGCGACACGGTGATGTCGCCGGGTTCCTGGAATGCGGTGATGCGCTGCGTTGGCGCGGCCTGCGCCGGTGTCGATGCGGTGCTGAGCCGGGAAGCGAACAACGTGTTTTGCGCCACCCGTCCCTGCGGCCATCACGCCGAACCGGACCGGGCGATGGGCTTTTGCATCTTCAATCAGGCGGCGATCGCCGCCGCTTATGCCTACCAGAAGCATGGGATCGGGCGCATCGCCGTCGTGGACTTCGACGTGCACCACGGCAACGGCACCCAAGCGGCCTTTTTCGACCGGCCGGAAATGCTTTACGCTTCCAGCCACCAGTCGCCCTTTTATCCGGGCACCGGCGCCAAATCGGAGACCGGCGTCGCCCACAATATCGTCAATGTGCCGCTGCCGCGGGGCTGCGACTCAGCGCTGTTCCGGGCGCGGGCGGCGGCCGAGATGTTGCCGGCGATCGAGCGCTTCGCTCCCGAGTTGATGATCATCTCGGCCGGCTTCGATGCCCACCATCTGGATACCCTGGCGGGTCTCAAGTTCACCGATGAAGACTTCCGCTGGATCACCGAGGAACTGCTGGCGATCGCCGAGGCAAGCTGCGCCGGCCGCGTCGTCTCCATCCTCGAGGGCGGCTACAGCCTGGAGGGACTGGCCAGCGGTACCGCCGCGCACGTCCGAGCGCTGATGGGGAGCGCCGCAAAGCCAAGCGCTGGGCGCTGACGCTATCCTCGATCGTCACATATGCCAGGGTGAGTCCGCAGCGGCGGGCGCCGGCTTGACTGCCGGCGCCGGCTTGGCCTGTGCGGCTG
>MLJW01000104.1_pt1 | contig 95510 bp, 85 predicted proteins | sample 888231 | NCBI WGS metagenome assembly MLJW01 (sample SAMN05788063, study PRJNA343431) | mine drainage metagenome | isolation source: sample collected from the inflow into an acid mine drainage treatment plant... | place: Germany: Lusatia, lignite mining district
CGCGCGGATGGTCGCCAGCGGCTTCAGACCCAGCGCTGCGGCCCGCTTGGCCGACATCACCACCACGGCCGCGGCGCCGTCGTTCAGCCCCGACGCGTTGCCGGCGGTGACGGTGCCGGCCTTGTCGAAGGCCGGCTTGAGTCCGGCGAGGCTTTCGGCCGTGGCACCGTGGCGCACGAACTCGTCGGTGGCGAAGGCGACGGGGTCGCCCTTCCTCTGCGGCAACGGCACCGGCACGATTTCGTCGGCGAAGCGCCCGGCCTTCTGCGCCGCCTCGGCCTTGTTCTGGCTGGCGGCGGCGAAAGCGTCCTGCATCTCGCGCGTCACGCCGTATTTTTTCGCCACATTTTCGGCCGTGGTGCCCATGTGATAGTGGTTGAACGCGTCCCACAGGCCGTCGGTGATCATGGTGTCGATCATGTTCCAGTTGCCCATGCGCATGCCGTCGCGCGAACCGGGCAGCACATGCGGGGAAAGGCTCATGCTCTCCTGCCCTCCGGCCACGACGATCTCGGCGTCGCCGTCGCGCACGGCCTGCGCCGCCAGCATCACGGCCTTCAGGCCCGAGCCGCAGACCTTGTTGATGGTCATGGCCGGCACCATGTCGGGCAGGCCCGCCTTGATGCTGGCCTGGCGCGCCGCATTCTGGCCCACGCCGGCCTGCAGAACCTGCCCCAGGATGACCTCCGAAACCTGGCCCGGCTCGATGCCGACGCGCTCGATGGCCGTCTTCACGACCAGCGCGCCCAGATCGACCGCCGACGTCTTGGCCAGCGACCCGCCGAACTTGCCCACGGCCGTGCGTACGGCCGACACGATCACGATGTCTTCGCTCATGACTGGATGTCCTTGGTGATGAATGCAATGAAAACGGAATGGGGAGCGCGCATCACCCGCACGCCTCCCGCAGGAAAAGGCGACGAGCAGGAATCATGCCCGCACCTTGACGTAGCGCCCGGGGGCGGGTTCGATGACCTTGTGGGCGCCGCCGCCGTAGGCCTTCGGCGCAGGCCGCAGCGGTCCCGACTGCGCGGCCAGCCAGGCGGCCCAATCCGGCCACCAGCTGCCCGCGTGCTCGGTGGCCTGCTCGAGCCAGGCCGCGGCGCTGGCCGGCAGCGCAGTCCATCCCTTGCCCGGCCTCGGCCCTGCATCCAGGCGCCAGTGGCTGCGTTTGCCCTTGGATGCCGGGTTGATGACTCCGGCGATATGGCCGGATGCGCCGAGCACGAAGCGTGTGGGACCCGAAAGCAGCCGCGCCGACGCGTAGGCCGAGTGCCACGGCACGATATGGTCCTCGCGCGAGGCATACACATACGCGGGAATGGCGATGCGCCGCATGGCCACGGGCACGCCGCAAACGCAAACCGCGTCGGGCTTGGGCAGTTTGTTCTCGAGGTAGGTGTTGCGCAGATACCAGGCCAGCATGGGTCCGGGAAGATTGGTGCTGTCGGCGTTCCAGTACAGCAGATCGAATGGGGGCGGTGTCTCGCCCTTCAGATAGTTGCCCACGACATAGTTCCACATCAGATCGTTGGGCCTGAGGCTGGAGAACGCCGCGGCGAGTTCGGCCCCGGTGAGCAGGCCGCCCTTGCCGATGGTGGCCTCGCGCAGCTTCACCTGGGCCTCGTCGACGAACACGTCGAGAATGCCGGTGTCGGAAAAGTCGAGCAAGGTTGTCAGGAACGTCGCACTCTGCACCGGCTTCTCGCCGCGTGCGGCGAGCACCGCGAGCGCGGTGCCAAGCAACGTGCCGCCGACACAAAACCCCAGCGCGTTGATGCTGCCGCCTTCGGCTTTCGCAGGCTTGGCTGCGCCGCGCGCAGCCGGTTTCGCAGGCATCGCGGACGCGGCGGCAATTTCGCCCGCCACCGCGATGGCGCGCAGCACGCCCTGCTCGACATAATCGTCCCAGGTCCAGTGGCCGCAGCTCGCGTCCGGGTTGCGCCAGGACATCAGCAGCACGCGCTGGCCCTGTTCCAGGGCATAGCGCACCAGGGAATTGGCCGGCTGCAGATCGAGGATGTAGTACTTGTTGATGCAAGGCGGCACGATGAGCAGCGGGCGCGCATGCACCTCGGCCGTCAGCGGCTTGTAGTCGATGAGTTGGAACCAGGGGTTCTCGAACACCACGGCCCCCTCGCTGGTGGCCACGTTGCGCCCCACTTCGAACTGGCTCTCGTCGGTCTGCGTCAGCTTGCCGCGGCGCAGATCGGCCAGCAGATTGTCCATGCCCCGCCTCAAGCTCTCGCCCTGGGTCTGTATGGCCGCCTGCATGGCCTCGGGATTGAGCGCCCAGACGTTGCTCGGCGCGGCGGCGTCCACCCACTGCTGCACGGCGAAGCGGATTTTCTGCTGGGTCTTGGCGTCCGCCTGCACCGCCTCGGTCAATTCGAGCAAGGCCCGCGCGTTGAGCAGGTACAGCGCAGCCGTGTAGGTGGAAAAACGGTTGGCGCGCCAGCTGTCGCTGACGAACCGGCGATCCTTCACCTCGGGCGGCGGCGCGTCTGCCCGCAGCAGCCCGGACCAGAGTTCGGCGTACTCGCGTGCGAAACGCGCCTGGATGTCGGCGACGCGCGCGGGGTCGAGCGACAGGGCCTGCGCGGCGGTGGCGAAGGTGTGCTGGAGACTCTCGGCGAAAGCAGCGGCCCTGGGCCCTGGCGGTTCAGTGGGGCGGGTGGTAGCGGATGGGTTGGCTGACATGGCGACTCAGGCTTGGGACTGCGGAATGCGCAACTCCGGTATTGCGCCACATGATGCCAGGGCCTCGTGACGGCACGCGTGAAGATGCGCGCGCTTCAGGGCGAACCGACAAGTCTGCAGCCTCGGAGACCCAGGTGCTTCGCGCGGCCATCGCCGTGCCGCGCAGCGCTCATGGGCTGGGTTCATTCTTGGACAAAGCACCCAAGGTGTCAACGCCGTTTTCCCGCCGGGCGTCGGCCACGATCCAGACCAGCCCGGCCTGGCGGCCCGTGACGCGGTCGCGCCGGAAAGCGTAGTAGCGATCGGGGTTCGAAACGGTGCAGACATTCCCGCCCTGGATGTGCTCCGGCCTCATGCCGGCGGCGCCGAGGCGAAGACGCGCCAGCGCGAACAGGTCGGCCAGCCATTTGCCTGGGTCGGCCGCCGCGCGAAATGCCGTGGCGGTCTCGGCTTGCCTGTCGACAAAGGCGGTGCGCACTTCGCCGCCCACCTCGAAGGCCAAGGGCCCGATGGCGGGACCCAGCCAGGCCTGCACCGCATTCGGTTCGCACTTCGCCTTGCAGCACAGCGCCAGCAGCGCATTCTCCAGCACTCCGCCCGCCAGGCCGCGCCAGCCGGCGTGGGCCGCCGCCACGGCGCGACCTTCGGGAGCAGCGAACAGCACCGGCAGGCAATCGGCCACGAGCACGCAGGCGGCGAGGTCCGGCGTGCTGCTGACGGCGGCATCGGCGCGCAGCGTGGTGCTGCCGTCCCAGGCGTCGAGGTCGGCCACCGAGTTGCCATGCACCTGATCGAGATACGCGATCCGCACCCCGCCGAGCCGCTCCGCCAGCCGCGCACGATTGGCCGCCACGGCATGCGGGTCGTCGCCGACATGGCCGCCCAGGTTCATGCCGCCTGCGCCGGCGCGTCCGCTTCGCGGCGCTCCACCGTAAGGCCCGACGCTGGCGCCGCCCTGGCGGCTGGTGAACACGCCAAGCACCTGCGGATTGCCGGGCCAATGCGCGGTGATCCAGTCATCCGGCCAGGGTTGCATCATCGCTCCAGAGTCTGGTGTCCATCACGTCCGCACGCCCCCCCAGGGCCTGCCACTGGGCCCGCACATCGGCCGCGACGGGCGATTCGAAACGCATCGACACGCCCGTCGCGGGATGGGCAAAACGCAACACCGCGGCATGCAGGGCCTGGCGCTGCAGATCCAAGGCGGGCGCGCTGCGGCGTCCGTAGAGGGCGTCGCCCAGCAGGGGAAGGCCGGCATGCTGGGCATGCACGCGGATCTGGTGGGTGCGCCCCGACTCCAGCCTGCAGCGCAGCGCGGTGACGGGCCCGTGCGGAGTCGCCAGCACCGCCAGCGGCAGCAGATGGGTACGCGCCGGCTTGCCGCCCGCCACCACCGCCATGCGCAGCCGGTCGCGGGGATGGCGCGCGATGGGCGCATCCACCGTCACGGGCCGCTTGAGTTCACCCCAGGCCAGCGCCAGATACTGCCGGCTCACGCTGCGCGCCTGCAACTGGCGCACGAGGTCGGTTTGCGCCTGCAGGGTGCGGGCGACGACCAGCAGGCCGCTGGTGTCTTTGTCGAGCCGGTGCACGATGCCTGCGCGCGGCACGGCGGCCGTCTCCGGGAACCGGAACAGCAGCCCGTTGAGCAGGGTGCCGCTCCAGTTTCCAGCGGCGGGATGCACCACCAGGCCGGCTGGTTTGTCGATCACGGCCAGTTCGGCATCCTCCCACACCAGAACGAGCGCAACGGGTTCCGGCGTGAAGGCGCCGGCCTCCGGCTCGTGCGGAACCTGCAGTTCCAGCAGGGCGGCGTTGCGCGCCTTGGTCCGCGGCGCGGCCGGCGTTCCTTCCATGCGCACCAGGCCGGCCTCGCACCAAGCCTTGAGCCGGCTGCGCGAGAACTGGGGGAAGAGTTGCGCCAGAACCTTGTCCAGGCGCTCGCCGGCCGCCGTCGCCGGGATGCGCGCCTGCAAGGCGGCCGCCTCCGCCACGGGATCGCAGGGTTCCAGGTCGGGCGGATCGTCCGCATCGGCCAGCGATGGAGGGTCCGTCGGGGCGGCGGCGCCAGGGTCTCGAACTTGCATGCCGCGAGCATAGTGCAGCCCCCGCCGCCGCCCGTGGACGACCCGCTTCCTATAATGGCCAGCTTGCCGATCCTGCGACGAGTTGCCTTGTGAATTCCATTCCATCCACCCCGGGGGTGCGCCGTTCATGGCGTGCGCTTGTCCTGCTTGCCGCGGCTTTGCTCTCCGCCTGCGCGTCCACCGAGGACAAAGACATCACCGCGGGCTGGTCGGCCGCCAAGTTGTACAGCGAGGCCAAGGACGAAATGAGCAGCGGCGCCTACGACAAGGCGACCAAGTATTACGAGAAACTCGAAACGCGCTACCCCTACGGCGTGCTGGCCCAGCAGGCGCTGATCGAAACCGCCTATGGCTATTACAAGCAAGGTGAACGTGCACAGGCGCTGGCGGCCTGCGACCGTTTTCTCAAGATCTACCCCAACAATCCCGCGACGGACTATGTGCTGTATTTGAAGGGGCGCATCAATTTCTACGACAACGACGGCTGGTTCGCCTGGCTGTCCGACCAGAAGCTGTACGAGCGCGACCAGCACGCGGCCCGGGAGTCGTTCGAGGCCTTCAAGGAACTCACCACCCGCTTCCCGAACAGCAAGTACACGCCGGATGCGCTGCTGCGCATGCGCTACATCCTGAACGCGCTGGCCGAGTACGACACCCATGCGGCCCTGTTCTACTACCGTCGCGGCGCTTACGTTGCCGCCGCCGACCGCGCCCAGGAAACCATCAAGAACCATCCGGACGCTCCGGCAAGACAACTCGCCCTGGCCGTGCTGATGGAGAGTTACGACAAGCTGGGGTTGACGCAACTGCGCGACGACACCGAACGCGTGCTCAAGGCCAACTATCCCGACAGCACCTATCTCACCCAGGGCCTGCCGGCGCGCAACGAGTCGTGGTGGAAGCTGTGGTGAACGGCCGCCTTAAGGTGCGCTGAACCAGTGCGCTGAACCAGTGCGCTGAACCGGCGCGCTGAACCCGCCGCGCGATCACGGCGCAGGGGAGCACGGCCTCAGGCGCCGAAAGCCGAATCTTCGGCGGCGTTCGCAGGCATCGCGGATTGGGCGGGCGTATGGCCAGGCTGCGGCGCATGCGCGGCGAGAAAGGCGCAAGCCTCCTCCACCTCGTCGACCTGGGCGAAAGGCTGCAGCGACGCCAGAAGGCGCCGCCCCCATCCCGTGGTGGCCAGGCGCTGATCGCAGACCGCCAGCACGCCCCAGTCGCGCTCGCTGCGGATCAGCCGGCCGGCACCCTGCTGCAGCGCCAGTGCGGCCTGCGGCAGCGAATAGTCCATGAAGCCATTGCGCCCCGCCGCCTCCAGGCGCTTGATGCGCGCGGCCACCATCGGATCGTCGGGCGGTGCGAAGGGCAGCTTGTCGATGACCACCAGGGTGAGCTGCTCGCCCGGAAAATCGACGCCTTCCCAGAAACTGTGGCTCCCCACGAGGACGGCACGGGGGTCGAGCGAGAAGCGCTGCAGCAGCACCGACTTGGATTCGCTGGCCTGCTCCAGCACGACTCGCCCGGGCGGCAGCAATTCGCGCAGGCGCGCGGCGATGCGGGCAATCGCACGCAAGGTGGTGGTCAGCACGAAGCTGCCGCCCGGATTGACCGCGATGAGCCGGGCGGCCAGCTCGGCCACCCGCGTGGAATGTTCGGCGTCCGCCGGACGAAAACCCGTGCGCGGCACCAGCAGCCGCGTCTGCCGGGCATAGTCGAAGGGGCTGGGCACGCGCAGTTCGCGCAGGCGCGGCTCCGCGCCGCCCTCCACCGGCGCCAGCGCCGGGCTGCCCTCGCCCAGCCCCAGACGGGCGCGGGTATAGCGAAAGCCGCCGTCCAGGGTCAGCGTGGCCGACACCAGCACCCAGGCCTGCGGACGCTGCGCCAGCAGGGCCGAGAACGCCGGCCCCACCCCGAGCGGCGTGGCCAGCAGGCGCAGGTGGTAGCTGCCGACTTCGAGCCAGCGCACGGATTCCTGCGCCAAGGGCACGGCGCTTCCAGCATCCGGCTGTGGCGTCGACTGCTGCCATGCGGCCAGCAGTTCGCGCTGCTCCCGGCAGCGTTCGATCAGGCGTGTGAATTCCGGGGCCAGCGCCTCGACGGGACCGAGCGCAGCCTCGAGCGCCGCCAACTCCTCCTGCCAATGGCCCAGAGCCTCGGCCCAGCCCGGGAGGGCCTGGGCCTGTGCATGATCGAGGCGGTGCGTCCCGGTCGGCGCCGCCAGGCGCTGGTCGCGCGCGGCCTTTTGCAAGCGGCTCGCCAGGCTCTGCCAGTCCGCCAGGCCTCGGGCATGCTGCAGGCCGCAAGCCAGCACGTCGCGCGCCAGTTCATGCGCCTGCGCCGTGCCGACGCTGGTGCCGAGGAACTGCGCGCCGATGTCGGGCAACTGATGCGCCTCGTCCAGCACCACGGTGGTGGCGCTCGGCAGCAGCTCGGCCACGCCTTCGTCGCGCAAGGCGACGTTGGCAAAGAACAGATGATGGTTGATGACGATCACATCCGAAGCCAGCGCCTCGCGCCTGGCCTTCATCACGAAACAGGCGCGGTAGTCGGGGCAGTCCGAGCCGAGGCAGTTGTCGCGCGTGGACGTCACCAGAGGAATGACGGGGGACTGTTCGTCCAGCCCGCCGAGCGCCGAGATGTCGCCGTCGCTCGAGGTGCCGGCGAACAGGGCCACGCGGCGCAGTTCCTGCACGGCGCGGCGGCTGTCCAGCAAGCCCTCGCTTTGCGCCCGCTTGAGGCGGTAGTGGCAGACGTAGTTGGCACGCCCCTTGAGCACCGCGGCGCGAACCTGTACGCCGAGCACCGCGCGCGCCAGCGGCAAGTCCTTGCGAAACAGCTGGTCCTGCAGGGCGCGGGTCGCGGTCGAGATGATGATGCGCTCGCCCTGCAGCAGCGCGGGCACGAGGTAAGCCAGGGTCTTGCCGGTTCCGGTACCTGCCTCGGCCAGGAGGATGCCGCGTTCGGCGATGGCTTGAGCCACCGCGGCCGCGAGCTGGCGTTGCCCCGGCCGCTCGCGCCAGCCCGGCATCGCTGCGGAAAACAGCCCGCCCTCGCTCCACAGGCCGTCGTCCGGCGCCAAAGTGTTGTCAGCAGGCAGCGTTTCGACCGCCTTCACGTCCGATACCGCCGCGCTCTGCCTAAAATGCCCCGGCGCTTGGTCATCAATCTTCAAGCGGGTTCATCCGGCTGCAAGGCCGATTCCAGGAGTGCAATTTGGTCGCGCAGCTGCAGCCGCTTTTTCTTCAACCGCCGCAACAGAAGTTCCTGACCGGGGGTCTGAGGTCCAAGCCTGTCGATCGCGTCGTCGAGATCGGCATGCTCCATGCGCAACTCGATCAGTCGCCGGTTGGCGGAACGCAGGTCTTGATGCATCGGGCTAGGGGCTGGCTGGCTGATCAGGGGGTTGGACCATTGTATGAACGCGCAGTTGCCGGGTTTCGAATTCCATGACCCCGCCGCGTCCCCGCCTGCAACTACAGGCCGCCACCGGCATCCACCGCGGTGATCGCCAGTACCAGCAGGATCGCATCGAGATCTTCACGCATCCCCGCGTTGCCGGTCTCATGCTGGCCGTGGTTGCCGACGGCATGGGCGGGCGCAGCGGCGGGCGCATGGCGGCCGACCAGGTGATCCTGACGTCCCGGCAGCTGTTCGACCGTTTCGTGCCCAGTCAGGAAGAGCCGCTCAGCCTGCTGCAGAGCATCGTGCGGGAAAGCCACCTGATGATCAAGCTCAGCGCGATTTCGGCCGAGCAGGAACCGCATTCCACGGTGGCATGCGCCCTGCTGCAGCCAGACGGGCACTGCCACTGGGCCCATGTGGGCGATTCGCGGGTGCACGTGTTCCGGGCCGGCCGCTTGCTGGTGCGGACCAAGGATCACTCCTACGTCCAGGAGCTTGTGGACGCCGGAACCCTCAGCGAGACCATGGCGCGCAATCACCCGATGAGCAATGTCCTGACCTCCAGCCTCGGCACCGCGGAAGATCCGCCCTTCGTCAGCGACAGCATGCCCCTCAAGGCCGGCGACGTCGTCCTGCTGTGTTCCGACGGTCTGTGGCACTACTTCGTGGACACCGAGCTGGGCTCCGCACTCGACCGGCTGGAGCCACGCGAAAGCTGCGAATTCCTCATCGCCAAGGCCAGGCAGCGCGCAGTGGGGCGCGGCGACAATCTCTCGCTCGCCGTGCTCAAGCTGGAGCGCGGTGAAGCACGCGCGGCTGCCGCGCCGCACGGCACCAAGCTTTAATACTGCCGGGGAAGAGGCAGCGCCGGCGCCTCACCCGCCTTGTCCTGCTCGGCGGCTTCCTGCTGGCGGCGCTTGTAGTCCGCCAGCTTGCGCGCATAGGACGCCCGGGCCCGCGCGGACTGCTGCGCCTCTTGCCCCGACGTCTTGCGTGGCGGCCTTGCGGCAGAGTCTGCCGGTGGTGGGGCGGTCGGCCGCGCCGGGCCCTGCACCGGCCGGCCGGCGACGGTGGTGGCTTCATGGTCAGCCGCCGCGGCCAGCCGCGCGGCATGTTCGCGCTGCCTGTTGGCGAGCTCCTGTTCCCGCGCGGCCCTGGCCTGCCGAATGGCGGCCGCGTCCGGCACCTGGCGCTCGCGCAGGTTCTGCGCCACGCGCCGGCGTTCGGCCTCGGCCCGCTGCTCGCGCACCGCAAGGTCCATGGCATGAAGCTCGGCTTGCAAAGCCTGTCTCGCGGTGAGGTATGCGGCGTGCGCCTGATCGAGGCAGGCATTGACGAAGAATCGCCGGGCGCACATCAGCTTGTCTTGCGCATAGGCCGCATCGAGCCGGCCCATACGCGCCTCGATCGACGCGCGACAGGCCTGGCTCCGGACTGCGTCGTGCTTGCCGCAAACCGATACTGGCGCTGGGGGTTCGGATGGCAAGGGGGCTGCGTGCACCCCGACCATCGCGCCAAAAGCGAGTGCCAGCGTCAGGCCGGCGCGCGGCGCGATGCGGGCAGGTTGCGAGCAGGCTGAAGGCGGCGGGACATTGCGGTGGGGTGGGTTCAAGGCGTGCGTCATCAAGTCAATTCGGCCTGGACTTCGCGCCTGGACTGCCGCAGGTAGGCGGAAGTCTGCATTTCCAGCAGGCGCGAGGCAGTGCGCTCGAATTCATAGGCCAAAGGGCCCGAAGCATACAACTCGGCCGGTTCGACCGCAGCGGACATCACGAGCTTGATGCCGCGGTCGTACAGAACGTCCACCAGCAGCGTGAACCGGCGCGCCGCGCTGGCGAGTTCGGGTGTCATGCGCGGCACGTCCGACACCATCACGGTATGGAAACGCGCGGCAAGTTCGAGATAGTCGTTCTGCGACCGCGGGGTGTTGCACAGGGTGTCGAAGTCGAACCATACCAGTCCACCGGCACGGCGCAGCGCGACAAGTTTGCGATGCTCGATCTCGAGGATGGGATCGCCCTCGGCGGCTTCAGCCAGGCGCCCGAAGGCATGCTCCATGGCGAGGTCCGCGGCCTGCCCGAGCGGGGTGTAATAGAGCCGCATGTCCACCAGGGCCTGGTGCCGGTAATCCACCCCGCCATCGACCTCGATCACGTCCATTTGCGTCTTGATGAGTTCGATGGCGGGCAGAATGCGGTCTCTGTGCAAGCCATCCGGATAGAGATCGCCCGGCCGGAAATTGCTGGTGGCCATGAGCACGACCCCTTGCTCGAACAAGCCTCGCAGCAGGCGATGCAGAATCATCGCGTCGGTGACATCGCTGATGTGGAATTCATCGAAACAGATGAGGCGAAAGCGCCGCGCGATACGCCGCGCCAGTTCTTCCAGCGGATTTTGCGTGCCCTGCAAGACGGCCAATTCGCGCTGCACCTGACGCATGAACTCGTGGAAATGCAGCCGGGTCTTGCGCACCACCGGAACGGTGGTGAAGAAGGCGTCCATCAGGAAACTCTTGCCTCGCCCGACCCCTCCCCACATATACAAGCCTCGCGGCAAATCGGGATGCACGAGCATGCGCCGCACCGCGGTGGAGCGGCGCGACTTGTAGGCCACCCAGGCGTCGAAACACTGCTGCAGGCGCCGGATGGCCGCGCGTTGCGCGGCGTCGGGGGTATACCCACGCTCTGCAAGGATCTGCAGAACGTACGCGGTGAAATCCATGCGAAACCCGTCAGAAGTTCAGGCTGCGGCCATCGGACGCCAACGCCGCCTCCTTCATCGCCTCCGACAGGGTGGGGTGGGCGTGGCAGATGCGGGCGATGTCCTCGGCCGCTGCCTTGAACTCCATCGCCACGGCCGCCTCCGCGACCAACTCGGAAGCCATGGGGCCGATGATGTGCACACCCAGGATCTCGTCCGTGACCGCATCGCTCAGCATCTTGACGAAGCCGGTCGTGTCGCCCAGCGCGCGGGCGCGCCCATTGGCCAGGAACGGGAAGCTGCCGGCCTTGTAGGCCCGGCCGGCAGCCTTGAGCTGCTGTTCGGTCTGCCCCACCCAGGCGATTTCTGGCGCGGTGTAGATCACCCAGGGTACGGTGTTGAAATCCACGTGCGGTTTCTGCCCCTGGATGCGCTCGGCGACGGCCACGCCCTCCTCCTCGGCCTTGTGCGCCAGCATGGGCCCGCGCACCACGTCGCCAATCGCCCAGATACCTGGGACCGGGGTCTTGCAGTCATGATCCACGGGCACGAAGCCGCGCGCGTCGGTGGACAGGCCGACGGCCCCCAGGTTCAATCCCTCGGTGTTCGGCACGCGGCCGATGGAGACGATGAGCCGGTCCACCGTCAGGGCCTGTTCGGCGCTTTGCGCGTCCGTGTATCGCACATTTACGACTTTGGCCCCAGCCTTCACTCCGGCGATCTTGACCCCGAGTTGGATGTCCAGCCCCTGCTTCTTGAACTGTTTGAGCGCTTCCTTGGCCACTTGCGCGTCGGCCGCGCCGAGAAAGTCGGGCAGTGCCTCGAGCACCGTTACCTGCGCCCCCAGTCGGCGCCAGACCGAGCCCATTTCCAGGCCGACGACCCCGGCGCCGATCACGCCCAGACGCTTGGGCACCTCGCCCAGCGCCAGCGCGCCGGCATTGGACAGGATGAGTTTTTCGTCGAACGCCACGTCCGGCAGGGCACGGGGACTCGATCCGGTGGCGATGATGACCTGCTTCGCGGTGAGGCGCTTGGGCTCGGCGCCGGCCACATCCACTTCGAACCCCGCATCCAGCTTGGCGGCGAACGAGGCTCGGCCATGCACGAACTGCACCTTGTTCTTCTTGAACAGGTAGAGGATGCCCTCGTTGTTCTGGCGCACGACCTGCTCCTTGCGCGCCAACATGCGGGGGAGATCGAGCTTGAGCCCTGCCACGTCGATACCGTGCTCGGCGAAGCCATGGCCCGCATGTTCGTAATGCTCGGACGATTGCAGCAGCGCCTTCGACGGAATGCAGCCGACGTTGGTGCAGGTGCCGCCAGGGGCCGGGCCGCCCTTGGCGTTGGACCAAGCGTCGATGCAGGCCACCGACAGCCCGAGCTGGGCGGCGCGGATGGCGGCGATATAGCCGCCCGGACCTGCGCCGATGACGATGAGGTCGAATTGCGTTTGCATGATCGCGCCCTCAAAGATTCAGCAACAGGCGGGCCGGGTCTTCCAGCGCTTCCTTCATGGCCACCAGGCCCAGCACGGCCTCGCGTCCATCGATGATGCGATGGTCATAGCTCAACGCCAGGTAGTTGATCGGACGGATGACGATCTGGCCGTTTTCCACCACGGGCCGCTCCTTCGTGGCATGCACGCCGAGAATGGCCGACTGCGGCGGGTTGATGATGGGGGTGGACAACATCGAGCCGAACACGCCGCCGTTGCTGATGGAAAACGTGCCGCCGGTGAGATCCTCGATGGCCAGCTTACCGTCACGGGCCTTCGCGCCGAACTCGGCGATCTGCCTCTCGATGTCGGCGAAGCTCATCTGGTCGGCGTTGCGCAGGATGGGGACGACAAGGCCGCGCGGGCTGCCCACGGCGATGCCGATATCGAAATACCCGTGGTAGATCAGGTCGTTGCCGTCCACCGAAGCATTGATGACGGGGTATTTTTTCAGCGCATGCACCGCCGCCTTGACGAAGAAGCTCATGAATCCGAGCTTGACTCCATGCTCCTTCTCGAAGCGGTCCTTATGCGTATTGCGCAGCTCCATCACCGGCTGCATATTGACTTCGTTGAACGTCGTGAGGATGGCGTTCTCGGCCTGCGACTGCACCAGGCGCTGTGCGATGCGCGCGCGCAGCCGGCTCATCGGCACGCGCTGCTCGGGACGCTCGGCATAGGCCGAGAGATCGATCTCGGCGTCCACCGGCGGCAATGCCGTCTGGCTGCTGAACGGTCCGGCCTGCGCCGCAGACGCTTGCGTTGGAGCCGGCTTGGGCTGGATCTGCGCCGCGGCCGAGGCTGCACGACCCGCCACGGCTGCCAAGGCATCGCCTTTGGTGATGCGCTCACCCCGCCCGGTGCCCGTCACGCTCGCAGGGTCGACGCCTTTTTCGGCCATAAGCTTGGCCGCCGACGGCATGGCCAGCGGCTGCGCCGCAGCGGCCGGCGTTGGCGCAACAGCCTTGTCCTGCGTCCCCGCGGCGGGGACCGATTGCACGGCCAAGGGGCTGACCTGGGGAGTCGCTGCTGTGTCGATCTTGGCGATGACTTCCTCGGCAACCACGGTGGCGCCATCGTCCTTGAGGATTTGCGCCATGACCCCGGCCGCAGGAGCGGGCACTTCGAGCACGACCTTGTCGGTTTCGATCTCGATCAGGATTTCATCTTGTTTGACGGCTTCGCCGGGCCTTTTCTTCCAATGAAGCAAAGTGGCTTCGGCGACGGATTCGGAAAGCTGGGGAACCTTGACATCGATAGCTGCCATGGTGGGTCTCGTGATGGATGTGAACGCTATGGAGCGCGCCCCGTGCGACCGCCGCCATGGCAGCGATCACACGCGGGCGACGGCCTTGTTTATTTCGTGAGGATGAAGCCCTTGAGCTTGCCAAAGGCGCCCGCAACGAGTTCCTTCTGCTGCTCGGCATGCTTGGCGTAGTAGCCCACCGCGGTGGAGGCGGATGCCGCCCGCCCGGAGTAACCCAAGCGCTGGCCATCGAGCATGTTCTCGTGGATGTGATGCTGGATGAAGAACCATGCGCCCTGGTTCTGGGGCTCGTCCTGGCACCAGACCAGGTCGCGGACCTGCGGATAGCGCTTGAGTTCGGCGGCGAAGGCCTTGTGCGGGAAAGGATAGAGCTGCTCGAAGCGCACGATCGCCACATCCTGCAATTCGCGCCGCTTGCGCTCCGCGACCAGGTCGTAATAGACGCGGCCCGAGCACATGATCATGCGCTTCACGCGTGCCGGGTCGATGTCCTGCACCTCTTCCAGCACCGTGTGGAAATGCCCCGTCGCCAGATCGGACAGCGGCGAACGCGCCTCATGGTGGCGCAGCAGGGACTTGGGCGTCATCACCACCAGCGGCTTGCGGAAAGGCCGGATCATCTGGCGCCGCAACAGATGGAAGATCTGGGCCGGCGTGGTCGGCTGGCAGACCTGCATATTGGTCTCGGCACACAGCTGCAGGTAACGCTCCAGGCGCGCGGACGAATGCTCCGGCCCCTGCCCCTCGTAGCCGTGCGGCAAAAACAGCGTCAGCCCGGATGCGCGACCCCATTTCACCTCGCCGGCCGAGATGAACTGGTCGATCAGGACCTGAGCGCCGTTGGCGAAATCGCCGAACTGGGCCTCCCAGATGACCAGGGTGTTCGGATCGGCGGTGGAATAGCCGTACTCGAAGCCCAGCACCGCCTCCTCGGACAGGATGGAATCGATGACGACGAACGGCGCCTGCCCATCGGAGACGTTCTGCAGCGGCACATAACTGCCGGCATCCCAGCGCTCGCGGCCCTGGTCATGCAGCACGGCATGGCGATGGCTGAAGGTGCCGCGCCCGCTGTCCTCGCCCGACAACCGCACCGGATAGCCGTTGGCCACCAGCGAGGCGAAGGCCATGTGCTCGCCCATGCCCCAGTCGAGCTTGGCCTCGCCGCGGCCCATGGCCGCTCGGTCGGCGACCACCTTTTCCACCAGCGGATGCAGCTTCAAATCGGATGGCACGGTGGTGATGCGCTCGGCCAGGCGCTTGAGCTCGGACAGCGGCAGGGCGGTGTCGGCGTTGTCGGTCCACTTGCGATTGAGAAAAGGCGTCCAGTCGACCGCGAACTTGCTCTTGTAGTTCGACAGCACGGGCTCGATCGCCCGCTCGCCGTCCTCCATGGCCTGACGGTAGCCCTGAACCATGGCATCGCCATCGTCGGCGCCGATCACGCCCTGGCTGACCAGGCGGTCGGCATAAAGCCTGCGCGTGCCGGGATGCGCCGCGATTTTCTTGTACATCAGCGGCTGGGTCACGGCCGGCGTGTCCTGTTCGTTGTGCCCCAGTTTGCGGAAGCACACGATGTCGACCACCACGTCGTGACTGAATTCGGCGCGGTAATCGACCGCAAGCTGGCAGCACAGGGCCACGGCCTCGGGGTCGTCCCCATTCACATGCAACACAGGCGCCTCGATCATCTTGACCACGTCGGTGCAATACAGCGTGGAACGCGTATCCCGCGGATCCGACGTCGTGAAACCGATTTGATTGTTGATCACGATGTGCAGCGTGCCACCCGTCGAATAGCCTCGGGTCTGCGCCAGCGCCAGGGTTTCCATCACGACGCCCTGCCCGGCAAAGGACGCATCGCCATGCACCAGCACGGGCAGAACCTGCTGCCCCTTTTTGTCGCCGCGGCGCTCCTGGCGGGCGCGCACCGAACCTTCGACGACAGGGTTGACGATTTCCAGATGCGAAGGATTGAACGCCAGCGACAGATGAACCGGCCCCGCCGGGGTCGACACGTCGCTGGAAAAACCCTGGTGGTACTTCACGTCGCCCGACGGCAGATCGCTGGCGTGCTTGCCTTCGAACTCGTCGAACAGATCCTTCGGCCGCTTGCCCAGGGTGTTGACCAGCACGTTGAGCCGGCCGCGGTGGGCCATGCCGATGATCACCTCCTGCGAGCCCAGTTCACCGCCGCGCTGAATCACCTCGTCCATGCCGACGATGAAACTCTCCCCACCCTCCAGCGAAAACCGCTTCTGTCCGACATAGCGCGTCGCCAGATAGCGCTCCAGGCCTTCGGCGGCAGTCAATTTGTCGAGAATCTCGCGCTTTTTCTCCGCCGAAAAATTCGGCCGCGTGCGGATGCTCTCCAGCTTCTGCTGCCACCAGCGCTTCTGCCCCTGGTCGCTCAAGTACATGAACTCGGCACCGATGGAACCGCAATAGGTTTCGTGCAGGTTGTTCACGAGTTCCCGCAGGCTCATGCTCTCCTTGCCGAAATAGGTGTTGCTGGTGTTGAACACCGTTTCCAGATCGGCATCGGTGAAGCCGTAGAAAGCCGGGTCGAGGTCGGGAATCTGCGGACGCTCGGTGCGCTTGAGCGGATCGAGGTCCGCCCAGCGCACGCCCACATTGCGGTAGGCGGCAATGAGTTGCTGCGCGGCAACGCGCTTGCGCGACATCTCCGCATCAGAACTGAACGTGATGGGTCGCGTCGGACCGCTCCTGGCCCGCAGCGCGAAAGCCGAGACGACAGGGGCGTGCGGAATGTCCCGGGAATTGCTGCCATCGACGGCCGGCACGTGCTGCAAAGCGTCGAAGTAGTCGCGCCAATGATCCGGCACGGCCCCGGGGTTCGCGAGATAGGTTTCGTACAGCTCCTCGACATAAGGAGCATTGCCGCCAAACAGATAGGAGTTGGCGCGAAGCTGTTGAATGGTCATGGTGGGCTCACTGGTATGCCGGGCACCCCGGCGTGAAGTGGGTGAAGCACCATATGCCGGAGCAGGTACCCTGCCCTGGCGCACAGCGGTCCGATGACGAAAGACCTGCATGAACTGTAACAGCCGATTTGATGCGGCGCAAAATCGGTACGCGGATAACCATGCCAAGGTCGAAGCCCAGCCATCGGATTCCACGCCCGTGAAACGTCGAGACTCCTCAAGCAAAACGGGCTGGAAGCAATTCCAGCCCGTTTCTGTCCGCCAGCCTAGGGCTCAGAATTTGTTGTACTGCGCCAACCCAGGATTGCCTTTCACACCGATCAGCTTGGGCTCGTTGGGCTTGAGCGGCTTGATGACCTTCTGGTGCTTGAGGTATTCCTCCACGATGTCCCAGATCGGCGGATTGCTGGCGTTGGCCGAAGCCTGCTGCACGGGCGCCCAGCCGGCCACCTTGTAGGTCTTCTTCGGATCGAGCGGCTTGCCCCCCAGGCGCATATCCTGGATGCGGTTGCCCATTTTCTCATTGGGCGCGCACGTGTACTCCAACGCCCCCAGGCGAACCATGTCACCACCCTGCTGGTAGTAGGGATCGGGGTTGAACAGGTTGTCGCACACGTCTTCCATCACGCCCTTCACGGTCTCGCCGGTCATGTCCGAAAGCGTGCAGTACGGGTAGGTGATGGCCAGCTGGGTCATCATGGCCTCCCGGGTAATGGGCTCGCCCGGAAGCAGGCTGCCGCCCCAGCGGAAGCCCGGCGAGAACGCCAGGTCGCCGCCGCGCACGGCAAGCATGGCATCGACCACGAGCTGATCCCAGGTGCCATTGAAATTGCCTCGGCGGTACAACACGCCTTCGGTATGGGCGAGCACCTCGTTCATCTTGCCTTCGTACGGCGCGCGGTGCTTCTTGATCAGCGCCGTCATGCCGGCATCCGCCGGGAGCAGCTCGGAAAACACGGGCAGCAGGCGGTACTTATAGCCCACCATCTTGCCGCCCCGCACATCGAAATCCATCACCGCGAGGAATTTGCCATGCGAGCCCGCATTCGTCACCAGGGTCATGCCGCCAGAAGGCCGGCGCACCTCGACAGCGACGGCCTCGCCGTCGTGCGTGTGGCCGCCAAAAATGCAATCGATGCCTTCGACAAGCGAAGCCATCTTGCGGTCCACGTCCATACCGTTGTGCGAGATGACGACAACCAACTGCGCCCCCTTCTTCTTGACCTCGTTCACCACTTTTTGCATGTGGTCGGTGTCGATGCCGAAGGTCCAGTCGGGAATCAGATAAGCGGGATTCGCAATCGGGGTGTAGGGAAAAGCCTGGCCGATGATGGCGACCTGCACGCCGTTCATCTGCTTCATCACGTAGTTCGGGAACACCGGGTCGCCGAAGTCGGCGGTCTTCACGTTCTGCGCCACGAAGTCGATCTTGCCCTTGAAATCCTTGGACACGATTTCCTTCACGCGGTCCTGCCCATAGGTGAACTCCCAGTGGGCAGTCATCACGTCCACGCCGAGCTGGAGTTGCGCATCGACCATGTCCTGGCCCTTGGTCCACAACGACAGTCCCGTGCCTTGCCACGTATCACCGCCATCGAGCAGCAGCGCGCCGGGGCGGGAGGCCTTGAGTTTCTTCACCAAGGTGGCGATATGCGCATAGCCGCCCATCTTGCCGTACTGCTTGCCGGCGCGCACGAAATCGAGGTAGGTGAACGCATAGGACTCGCGCGTATTGGGCTTGAAACCCACACGCTTGAGATAGTTGGCCCCCACCAAATGCGGCAGATGTCCTTCCATGCTGGCCACGCCGATGTTGACGTTCGGCTCACGGAAGTAGATCGGCTGCAAATGCGCATGACTGTCGGTCATATGCAGGAAATGCACATTTCCCGTCACGGGTGGGTTGTACAACTGGTCCACCTCGGCTGCACTGGCTTCACGCATCATCGGAAATCCGCTGACGCCTGCGGCAGCCAAAACACTGAGAAATTCGCGGCGGGAGATGCTCATTGTGGGTCCTTGAAAAAGAAAAAGCCCGCCGATCGGCAACGATGAGGCGGGCAGGTCAGACTCGGCTAATCGGCTGTCGACCAGCCTAGATACAAGCAATCAATTATTTGTTGACAGGAGAATCCGGATCCATCAGCAGCGCCATCACATCCTTCATCTGCTGCTCGGTCAGAATCTTGTGCGCTCCGAAAGGCGGCATATAGCTGCAGGCATTGAACGCTTCGGAATCATAAATACGCTGCCAGGTGTACTTCAGGACGGCTTCGCTGTTGCCACGCAGCTTCGCGTAGTGGTAAAGCTCGGGGCCGATATTGCCCTGGGAAGGATCATTGGCGATCATCGTGTGGCAAGCCAGGCAGTTGCCGCCATTGGGCGAGCCGGGCTTGTCGCTCCACTGCATGCCCTTGCCATCTTCGGCGATCTTCAGGCCGGCCTTCCAGTCGCCCAGGTACTGTCCATCCTTTGGATAGACCACCTTGCTCATCGCATCCTGTTCCAACTTTTTCTGCAGGTCGGCCGGCATGGGCTTGCCCAGATACTCGTACTTGGAACACTCGTACTGATGCTGGGTTTGCTTCAGGCGATCCACGCTGGCCTGGCCCTTGCTGACAAAGTCGTCCTTGAGGATTTTCTGAAACGATGCGGTGGCAAAAGGATCGCCACCATTTGCTGAAGCGGATTTATCCATTCCCGCACAGCCGCTCAGCACAGCGGCGCTGACAGCCGTCATCGCCAATAGAACAATTTTTTTCATGTCGTCGTCTCCTCTTTTAGCGCTTGAAGGTCGGCGTATGGAGCGTGGCGCCATTCGAGTTGACACCCATATAAGTGATCAAGTCGATCACGGCATTGGATGTGAACTTGGGCGCCGGCCAACGTTGCTGACGCATGCAAGCCAGCATGCGCCATTCAAGCGTGCGAGCAACACCTTGGGAGTTGGGGTAGGCAGGCCAAGTGGCATAGGAAACAGCCGCTTCGCTATTGGTCAGATTGGGCAATGCGGAAATTTTGATGCGCTTGCCGCTTTCCGAGTGGCAGGCGGCACAGGAAAAACTGAACGGGCCGGCGCGGTAGAAAAACAGCTTCTTGCCGTTCTCATACGAAAGCTTTTCCTGCTCGGTATTTTGCGGAATGGCGATCTTCATGCCGTCGGATTCATGCGCCACATACATGGCGATGTTTTCCAGCGGGGAAGCGTTGCCGCCCTCCTTGGCAAACGGAGCCTTATCCGCCTCCTTGGCACTGAATCCCTGCAGGGTTTCCATGCAGGTCACCAAGCGGGACTCGAGATCCTGCACCTTGCCGGTATCCGGGAAGTAACGCGGCAGCTGGGCATAGGCGCCCTTCACGACACCCGGGCCAAGGCCGAGATTGCACTGTTCGAGAGAAGCATTTTTCGGGCCGCGCTTTTCGCTCCACAGCTTCTTGCCGTCGTCAATGTTGAAATCGGCGGGGTTGCCACCCATCTCGTTCATCAGCTGCAGGTAGGCATTGCCTTCCTGGGTTACGGAAGCAGCTTGGGCGTGATGCATCCCGGCCCCGATCAGCATCAGGGCGGGAAGCGTCATCCCGGCCAGTGCTGCGAAATTTTTTAGTCGTAGTCTCATGGTCTCCTCGCGAACAGTGCGTACTGCATCAAACAGAAGCGGGAACTTCAGAAGCGGGAACTTCAGGACACTGTGGTGCTGTCAGTCTGGGTTTCGCCCTTGTTGTCCAGCCAGGTCACAGACACCTTGTCACCCGACTTGCCGCCCTTGAAGCGGAATTCCAGGAACGGATTCTTGGAAATGGCGGTACCCCAATCACAAGTCATGACGGTTTTGTCGTTGTTCTTGCAAATGACGGACTGAATGAAGTGCGCAGGGATCAATTTCCCGTCTGCACCCTTCATCAAACCGGTGTCCTCGGGGTGGGACATCAGCACACGGACAATCACAGCATCGCCTTCGACGTTGGCGCGCATGCGCATCGGATTTGGCATATTGAACTCCAATAAAGTCTAGAAAACCGAAGTAGGAAAGGGCGTTCAGCCGCCGCAGCCACCGAGAGTGACCTTGATTTCCTTCTTGCTGAACAGCAGCTTGTCACCAGCCTTGGCCACGGCGTAGACGTGGGAGGTTTGTGCCATCTTGATGCGGGTCGCCACATTCGGTTCGGCGCCATCCTTGGTGTTGAAGGTCGCAACCAATGCGGTGGGATTCTTTTGCACCACAATGCCGATCATGCTGACACCGGCAGCCGTGGACTTCACACCAACGGGCACGACTGCACCGTTCTCGGCGATGTCCGGACCGATGATGGAAACATCGGTGCTTTCGGTGGGCGTAGCGCCAAGGATTTTGGCGACTTCATCCAGCGTCTTGGCTTCGAACAGCTTGGGATTCCAGCCCGGGGCGTCGGCCGCCTGGGCGGTGACGGGCAGAAGCCCAGCCGTGGCGGCCAGACCCACAACGGTCGCACCAGCACCCAGCTGCATGACCTGACGACGTGATTGATTCATACGACTATGCTCCTCAAAATGAAAATGCGTAACAGAAAGGCTTGCCTGCGTGGATCGACCACTGGGGATTAACGCTTTACTGCTTCGCTCCGTCTACAACCCAGGTTGCGATCATCTTCGCATCAGCTTCACTGATACTCTGCGGGGGCATGGGGATACTCCCCCATACACCCGAACCGCCCTTCATGATTCGACCGGTCAACTCTGCCACCATGTCCTTCTTGCCAGCATAGCGCTTGGCAATTTCCTGGTAACCCGGCCCCACCACCTTGTTATCGCCGAAACTATGGCAAGCGATGCAACCGTTGGCCTTGATCAAGGAAACGACCTTGGCATTCGGATCGCTGGCAGCCGCCTGCTTCTTTTCGTCGATCTTCTTCAACTCAGCTTTCGACAACGTGACCTGACCGCGGATCGGACCCCAGGGGCGGGTTTCGTCTGCCAAGTTTCCCCAGGTATTCATCGCATACTCGGGGATGAATGTCTCGACCTTGGGTTTGGGCGCACAGTTTTTCATGCACTCGACATTGTGGATATCGGGGATACCACCATTGCCAAGCTCCTTGCCGGGCCACATCCCGTGGTTCCAGGTCATGCCATTGCGGTTTGGCAGCATGTCCTGAACCTGCTGCACGTTGTCACGCGTGAGCGTGAAATTGGCGGGCACGACATTGGCCAGGTTCAGCAGGTAAGCAACCAGGGAATAGGTTTCATTCCAACTCAGCGACAGCGGTGCATTCCACGGCATCGCGCGGTGGATGTAGTCGAAGAGCGTCGACAGGGTCGAGAGCTTCTCGATGGATGTGCCGCCGCCTTCGGTGGGATTGGCCAGCTTGGCCACGCGTCCCGTGGCGATGTCCTGCTTGGATGCCTGGTAGGCACCGACGATGGGCGGGAATACGGCATTGGAATCGGCGAAATCACCATGGCAGGAGGCGCACTTGGCTTCCCACAGCTTGGTGCCTTCGGCCACCGTGCCCTGCCCTGGAGGTAGGCCCTGGAAATCGGGCCTTACGTCGATATTCCACGCCTTGATTTCATCCGGCGTTGCGCTACGGCCCAGCGTGGCCCCCAGATTTGCCCCCCAGGCGGCCGAAAAGGCCAGGCCGAGAGCTGCCGCAACGGCGGCCTTACGAATTCGCGAGTTGGACATTGCGAACATCTCCAGTTTCTTCAACTTGCCAAGTTTGGATGGAATTGTTGTGGTACACCGAACGCGTGCCACGAATCTTGCGCATTTCCTGATAGGTGGGCTGCACCATGCCGGTTTCGTCGACAGCGCGGCTTTGCAGGAAAGCACCCTTGCCATTCCACACCCAGGGAATATTGAAACGGGTCAGCGCCTTGCTCTGGATCGGGCCCTCGAGCCGGGCCTGCTGCCAACTCACACCACCGTCGAAGGACACATCGACGCGCTTGATCTTGCCACGGCCGGACCAGGCCAGGCCAGTGACGTTGTAGACGCCCTTGTCCATCAGGACCTGGCCGCCGGAAGGCGAAGTGATGACGGATTTGCACTCCATGACGGAGGTGTACTGGCGCAGCTTGCCGTCCGGCATCAGATCGACATAGCCCAACACCTCGTCCTTCGTGGCAAAAGGCGAAGTGCCAAGCTTGATGCGGCGCAGATACTTGATTTGCGACACGCCTTCCACGCCAGGGACGACAAGACGCAGTGGGTAACCGTTCTCGGGGCGCAGCATTTCGCCGTTTTGCCCGTAAGCCACCAATACTTCCCCGGAGATCACCAGAGACATCGGGATGGTGCGGTTTTCGTGCGACCCATCGGCCCCCTCGGCCATGATGAAACGCACACCTTTGAGGTCGGCGCCGCAATCCTCGAGCAGTTTGATCAGCGGCACGCCGGTGAACTCGCTGCACGACACCATGCCGTGCGTGTATTGCACGGTGGGCACGGCCACGTTGCCCCACTCCATGGCGCTGTTGGCGCCGCACTCGATGAAATGGATGCGGGACACCGGCTGCATGCGCATGATGTCGCCCACGGTGTAGACCTTGGGGTTCTTGATCAGGCCCTTCTCGCCCATCACCATCAGGCGATGCTGCGTGGGGTCGATGTCATACCAGCCCTGGTGCGAGCGGTTGAAATGCAAGCCGGATGGCGTGATGATGCCGAACATGCCCTGCAGTGGCGCGAATGCCACATTGGACTGATTCACGGCCGCCAGGCCTGGGCTGATGCGGCGCACCAGATTGGCCTCGTATTTGGAGGGCATGCCATAGGGCGGCTCATCCACCGGCTTGCCCAGAGTTGTACCCCACTCGGGCTTGTCCAGAATGAATTTGCTGCCCTTGTCGCCAACCCAGTCCTTGCGGTCCTCGGCGTAAGCGTTTGCGGCACCTCCAGTCACCATGGCGGCACTGGCCGCGGTGAACGCCCGGCGCAGAAAGTCGCGACGGCCGCCCTGAACCTGCGCGATCTGCTCGGCAGTCAGGAAGTTTTCCGGTGCAGGACGCAACCGGCCTAGCCTTTTGCTGTAGTCACTCATCCTCGTACTCGCTGGTAAATGCTAAATGCGCCGAGCCAAGCGCTCTGATTGGGAAACGGACTCTGGATCGTCCAGCTCGATGGCAATTTGGGTGCAAACCGTGCGGCATAACTGCACCGCCTTCTCGCTCTGCACCCGGTAATAAACCTGGTTACCCACACGTCTCTTGGCCACGATGCCGGCCTGGTACAGCACCTTGAGATGCTGGGACACGTTGGGCTGGGTGGATTCGACCACTTCCATGATCTCGCCCACACCTCTTTCCTGATTGCAGATCGCGTTCAGGATGCGAAGGCGTAATGGCGTGGCAAGGACGCCGAACAATTCCGCCGCAAGGATGAATACGCGTTCGGCGTCTTCATCATCTTCGGCATCGGTGCTCAATAGTGGCAGGGACGTAAGTTGCGCGGTCATTGAATTTGCTTATAAGCAAGCACTTATGATTGTAGGGAAGTGGACCTATGAGTCTAGACAGCGCGCCTAGGATTTTCCCTAGTTAATGGTGAACAATTGCTTCACAAAGGCCCGCCATGGATGCCTTGTGGGTCCTTGCGAGTGCGACATGCTCCATCCGTTTCGGCGGGCTCAGACGGATACCACCGTGCGACCGAGCGCCTGCCCCGCCATGATCCGGGTCGCGACCGCCAGCGCCTCGCTCAATGGCAGATCGTGCGCCATGCGTTCGAGCTGTGCGGCGTCGATCTCCCTGGCCAGCGCTGCCCAGGCAGCCTGTCGTGCGGCCATGGGTTGCATCACGCTGTCCACCCCGCTCAGCGTCACATTGCGCAGAATGAATGGAGCCACAGTGGTTGGGAAATCCATGCCTTGGGCAAGCCCGCATGCGGCGACCACGCCACCCCAGCGCGTCTGCGCGCAGGCGTTGGCCAGGATATGGCTGCCCGCGCTATCCACCACTGCGGCCCAACGCTCTTTCTGCAAGGGTTTGCCGGGACCGCTCAGCGTTGCGCGGTCGATGACCTCGGCCGCGCCCAACGCGTGCAAATACGCAGCTTCGGCAGGCTTGCCCGTTGCGGCGACGACACGATATCCGCGACGAGCCAGCAAGCCCACCGCGACACTGCCGACGCCCCCTGTCGCCCCGGTCACCAACACATCGCCATCCCCGGCCGCAACGCCATGGCGCGCGACGGCCTGCACGCAAAGCATGGCGGTGTATCCGGCCGTGCCGATAATCATGGCCTGACGGGTGTCGAAACACTCCGGCAGCGGGACCAGCCAATCGCCCTGCAGGCTGGCGCGCTGCGCCAGACAGCCCCAATGCGTTTCACCCACGCCCCATCCGTTGAGAATCCAACGATCCCCGGGCTTCCAGCCCGGGTGGCTGCTGCGCAGCACCACGCCAGCGCCGTCGATGCCGGGCACCATGGGCCAGCGCCGGACGACGGGGGCGCTGTCGGTCAGGGCTAGCGCATCTTTGTAGTTGATGGAGGAATGCAGAACCTGCACCAGCACATCGCCATCGGGCAAATCCTGCTCGTCGACGTCGCGCAACGCCGCATGAAACTTGCCATCATCCTTGCTCAGCAGCCAAGCCTTGAACATTGTCGGTCTCCATCGGATTTGTTCTGTCGCGAGCCTAGTTCAGCGCGGCGCGCCATGCAGGCACGAGGACAAGCCAGGTTCGTGCAAAGGTTGACAGTCCCGCGCCGGAAAGGGTAAGTTGGCTATCTTATGCAGGATTTTCACGCGCACTCGCTGAAATTGATCTTGAGCCTTGCCGTCCTGGTGGCTTCGGCAGCGGCATGCGCGCAAAACAAACCTGTCGGCGAGGACGCCTCAAACGCCATGCAGGCAGGCTCGCCGGTAGCTTCGACCGTATCCGGGGCATCTTCCGGCAAAAGTGATGCCCTTCAGCAGTGGCTTGCCCAGAACGGCCTGGTTCAGCAGGTTTCGACCCGCGCCTCGGATCTGGTGGTCAACGCCCTGGGTTTTCTAGGCGTGCGCTACAAGTATGGCGGGGACCATGCTTCCACCGGGTTTGATTGCTCGGGCTTCGTGCGCCACGTCTATCAGCAGACTCTCGGTCTTGTCTTGCCCCATAGCGCGGCGCAACAAAGCCGCGAGGGCGAGAAGATCGCCGAAAGCCAGTTGCGTCCTGGCGATCTGGTGTTTTTCAACACGCTGCGCCGCGCCTTCTCCCATGTCGGCATCTACATCGGCAATGGCGAATTCGTCCACTCCCCGCGCCCGGGTCAAAGCGTGCAGATCAGCAAACTCGACGATCCCTACTGGGCGCGCCACTTTGATGGCGCGCGCCGCTTGATCACTCACGCCGCCGATCCGCTGCCACCGGCACAGGCCGCAGCGCCAGGCCCGGACCCATCAAGCGGGGGCGCTGCGGACAAGGCCGCGGAGCAGGTCCAGGCCCAGGATTCCGCCAGCCACTAGCGCCTCGCGACGACCGTCGGGAGGCGCGGCGCAACGGCTAGCGCTTGGCCGGAGGCAGGTCTGTGCACGCACCTTCGGCCACTTCCGCCGCCATGCCGACGGATTCGCCCAGCGTGGGGTGCGGGTGGATGGTGCGTCCGATATCCACGGCGTCAGCGCCCATTTCAATCGCCAGCGCGATCTCGCCAACCAGGTCGCCGGCATGGGTTCCGACGATGCCGCCGCCGACGATGCGATGGGATTCGGCGTCGAACAGCAGCTTGGTGAAACCCTCGTCGCGACCGTTGGCGATGGCGCGGCCCGAAGCCGTCCATGGAAACAGTCCCTTGGTCACGGCAATGCCTTGCGCCCTGGCCGCGTCCTCGGTAAGCCCGACCCAGGCGATCTCGGGATCGGTGTAGGCGACGCTCGGAATCACCCTGGCATCGAAAGCCGCGCGTGCCAGTGCCGCGTCCCCGCGCAGTTCACCGGCGCAGACCTCGGCTGCAACATGGCCTTCATGCACGGCCTTGTGCGCGAGCATGGGCTGGCCGACGATGTCGCCGATGGCATGGATGTGCGGAACGTTCGTGCGCTGTTGCGCGTCGACCGGGATGAATCCGCGCTCGTTCACCGTGACGCCAGCCCTCTGCGCCCCGATCTTGCGCCCGTTGGGTGCACGCCCCACGGCCTGCAGCACCAGGTCATAGCGCTGCGGCTCGGCGGGGGCGCCTGCCCCCTCGAAGCGCACCCAGATCCCGTCGGGCTTGGCATCGGCCGCCACGGTCTTCGTGTTCAACAGGATGCGGTCAAAGCGCTTGGCGTTCATTTTCTGCCAGACCTTGACCAGATCGCGGTCGGCGCCCGGCATCAGGCCATCGAGCATTTCCACCACGTCCAGGCGGGCACCCAAGGTCGAATAGACGGTGCCCATCTCCAGACCGATGATGCCGCCGCCGACGATGAGCATGTTTTTCGGCGCCTGGTCCAGCGCCAGGGCACCGGTGGAATCCACCACGCGCGGATCCTCGGGAAGAAAAGGCAGGTGCACCGCCTGGGATCCGGCCGCGATGATGGCCCGCTTGAAACGCACGGTCTGCGCAGCCCCCGTCTTGTCCTGCGCCGGACCCTGGGTCAACTCGACCACCACGTGATGCGGATCGGCAAAACTGCCATAGCCGCGCAGCACGGTCACCTTGCGCATTTTCGCCATCGCGCCGAGTCCGCCGGTGAGCTTGCCGACCACCTTGTCCTTGTGCGCGGCAAGCTTGGCGCGGTCGACCTTGGGGCTGCCGAAATCGACCCCCAGAGCCGCGAAGTGGGCGGCCTCGTCCATCACCGCCGCCACATGCAGCAGCGCCTTGGAAGGAATGCAGCCGACGTTCAGGCAGACCCCGCCTAGCGCGGCGTAGCGTTCGACCAGAACCACTTTTAGGCCCAGGTCTGCGGCGCGAAATGCGGCGGAGTAGCCCCCCGGTCCCGAGCCCAGCACCATCACGTCGCAGTCGTGGTCGACCGTGCCCGCGTAGCTTCCCGTCGCGGGCGCCGCGGTGATCGACGCAGGCGCTGCCGCGGCGGGTTTCGCTGCATCCGGCACGGGAACGGATTCCGCCGCAGACGCCGCGCCGGCGTCGCTCGCATCAGCCTCCAGATCGAGGAGCACCGAGCCTTCGCTGACCTTGTCTCCGAGCTTCACGCGCAACGCCTTGACCACCCCGGCCGCGCTGCTCGGAATCTCCATGCTGGCCTTGTCGCTCTCCACCGTGACCAGTGATTGCTCCACCGCCACGACGTCGCCCGGCTTGACCAGAATCTCGATCACCTCCACATCCTTGAAATCCCCGATGTCGGGGACTTTGACTTCCATCGTTGCCATGCGTGTCGCCTCCAAGGTTCACAGCAGCGCGCGCCGCATGTCGGCCAGCAGCTCGCCCAACAGGGTGGTGAAACGCGCCGCCATCGCGCCATCGATGACACGATGGTCATACGACAAGGACAATGGCAGCATCAACCTCGGCTGAAAGGCCTTGCCGTCCCATACCGGCTTGATCTGCGACTTGGACAGGCCGAGGATGGCGACTTCGGGCGCGTTGATGATGGGCGTGAACGCGGTGCCGCCCACCCCGCCCAGGCTGGAGATGGTGAAGCTGGCGCCCTGCATGTCGGATGGCTTGAGCTTGCCCTCGCGCGCGGTGGCGGCGAGCTGGCCCATTTCGGTGGCAATCTGGCCCAAGCCTTTTTGGTCCACATCCTTCAACACCGGCACGACCAGTCCTTGGGGTGTATCGGCCGCGAAGCCCAGATGCACGTAGTCCTTGAAGATCAGGTTCTCGCCTGACTCGTCGAGCGAGGCGTTGAACGCCGGCATCTGCTTGAGTACCGCGACGCAGGCCTTCATCACGAAAGCCAGCATGGTGAGCTTGACGCCGCTCTTGGCCAGACGTTCGTTGCTGGTTTTGCGGAACTCCTCCAGCTCGGTGATGTCGGCTTCGTCGAACTGCGTGACATGGGGAATCATGGCCCAGTTGCGCGCCAGATTCGGGCCGGAAATCTTCTTGATGCGCGACAGCGGCTCGGTCCGGATGGGGCCGAACTTGGCGAAGTCCACCTTGGGCCAGGCCAGCAGGTTCAGGCCGGATCCGTTCTGCGCAGGCTTGGCGGCAGCGGCGGCCTGGGTGACGGCCTTGCCTGACATCACGGCCTTGACGAAAGCCTGCACGTCATCGGCACTGATGCGCCCCTTCGGGCCGGTACCCTTGACTTCAGCCAAGGGCACACCCAGTTCGCGCGCCAGCTTGCGCACCGTGGGCGATGCGTGCGGCAGGTGAGCAGCCGTCGGCGCAGGCGTCACGGGTTCCAGCGCCACAGTGGGCGGTACATGCTTGATCGGCTCGGAGGCGAAACCCACGCCCGCCGCTGCCGGCGTGAGCGGCGCTGCCGCGGCGGCAGGAACGGCTTCGACAGGCGCGGAAGCCGCTGCGGCAGTGGGCTCGGCGGCTGCGGCCGACGCAGCCTCGAGCTCCAGCAGGACCGAGCCTTCGCTGACCTTGTCTCCGAGCTTCACGCGCAGCGCCTTGACCACCCCGGCCGCGCTGCTCGGGATCTCCATGCTGGCCTTGTCGCTCTCCACCGTGATCAGCGACTGCTCCACCGCCACGACGTCGCCCGGCTTGACCAGAATCTCGATCACCTCCACATCCTTGAAATCCCCGATGTCGGGCACCTTCACATCCACGACTGCCATGCTTGTCTCCAGTTCTATCAAGGCGCGGGTTCAGGCCAACAAGGGGTTGATGCGGTCGGCGTCGATGCCGTACTTGGCGATCGCTTCCGCCACCTTGGCCTGCGGCAGCGCCCCCTCGTCGGCCAGGCTGCGCAGCGCGGCGAGCGCGACGAAATGGCGATCGACCTCGAAATGCCGCCGCAGCTTGGTGCGCGTGTCCGAACGGCCGAAACCGTCGGTGCCCAGGACGCGATAGCTGCGCCCCTTCGGCAGATAAGGACGAATCTGCTCGGCGAACAGGCGCACATAGTCGGTGGAGGCGACCACCGGGCCCGGGTGCTTGTCCAGTTGCTGCGCCACAAAGCTTTGGCGCGGCGCCTGGCCCGGGTGCAGCAGGTTCCAGCGCTCCGCGTCGCGGCCATCGCGCGCCAGTTCGTTAAAGCTCGGGCAGCTCCAGACGTTGGCGGCCACACCCCAGTCTTTTTCCAGCAAGTCCGCCGCCGCGATCACCTCGCGCAGGATGGAGCCGGAACCGAGCAATTGCACCCGCGGCGTGAGCTTGGGTCCCTCGCGCAGCAGGTACATGCCCTTGAGGATTTCCGCCTCGGTTCCGGCACGCAGTCCCGGCTGCGCGTAGTTCTCGTTGAGCAGTGTGAGATAAAAGAACACGTCTTCCTGGTTCTCGACCATGCGCTTGAGGCCGCTGTGCAGAATGACCGCCACCTCGTGCGCGAAGGTGGGGTCGTAGCTGACGCAATTCGGGATGTTGGAAGCCAGGATCTGGCTATGGCCGTCCTCGTGTTGCAGGCCTTCGCCATTGAGGGTGGTGCGGCCCGAGGTTCCGCCGAGCAGAAAGCCCCGCGCCAGCATGTCGCCGGCGGCCCAGATCAGGTCGCCGATGCGCTGGAAACCGAACATCGAGTAATAGATGTAGAACGGAATAGTGATGCGGTTGCTGTGCGAGTAGCTCGTCGCCGCGGCGATCCACGAGCACATGCCCCCGGCCTCGGTGATGCCTTCCTGCAGAATCTGCCCGGACTTGTCCTCGCGGTAATACATCACCTCGCCGCGGTCTACCGGAGTGTACTTCTGTCCCTCGGGGGCGTAGATGCCGATCTGGCGGTACAAGCCCTCCATGCCGAACGTGCGGGTCTCGTCCACCAGGATGGGAACGATGCGCGGACCCAGGCTCTTGTTGCGCAGCAGTTGATTGAGGCAGCGCACATAGGCCTGGGTGGTGGAGATTTCGCGTCCCTCGGCAGTGGGCTCGAGCGCGGGCTTGAAAATGTCCGCCAGGTCCGGGATCGGCAGCGTCTCGTCGGCCTTGCGGCGGCGCTGCGGCAAGGAGCCGCCCAAGGCCTTGCGACGAGCGTGCAGGTACTGCATCTCGGGCGTATCGTCGGCCGGTTTGAAGAACGGCAGGTTCGGCAACTCGTGGTCGGGAACGGGGATGTTGAACCGATCGCGGAATTCCCGGATATCGTCATCGGTGAGCTTCTTCACCTGGTGGGCCACGTTGCGCGCCTCGGCGGCCTGGCCCATGCCGTAGCCCTTGATGGTCTTCACCAGCAGCACCGAAGGCTGGCCCTGGTGATGTGCCGCGGCGTGGAAGGCGGCATAGACCTTCTGCGGATCGTGACCGCCGCGGTTGAGGCGCCAGATGTCCTCGTCGCTCATGTTCTTCACCATCTCCAGCAGCTTGGGATGGCGACCGAAGAAGTGCTTGCGCACGAAGGCGCCGTCGTTCGCCTTCATGGCCTGGTAATCGCCGTCGAGAACGTCCATCATCACCTGGCGCAGGATGCCGTCCTTGTCGCGCGCCAGCAGCGGATCCCAGTACGAACCCCAGATCAGCTTGATGACGTTCCAGCCCGAGCCGCGGAACTCGGCTTCGAGTTCCTGGATGATCTTGCCGTTACCGCGCACCGGCCCGTCCAGACGCTGCAGATTGCAGTTGACGACGAAAATCAGGTTGTCGAGCTTCTCGCGCGCGGCCAAGCCGATGGCACCGAGCGATTCGGGTTCGTCCATCTCGCCATCGCCGCAGAACACCCAGACCTTGCGCTTGGACGTGTCGGCGATGCCACGCGCATGCAGGTACTTGAGAAAGCGCGCCTGGTAGATGGCCATGATCGGCCCCAGACCCATGGACACCGTGGAGAATTGCCAGAAATCGGGCATCAGCTTGGGGTGGGGATAGCTCGACAAACCCTTGCCGTCGACCTCCTGGCGGAAGTTCAGCAGCTGCTCCTCGCTCAGGCGGCCTTCCATGAAGGCGCGGGCATAGATGCCCGGTGCGCTATGGCCCTGAAAATAAATCAAGTCGCCGCCGTGGTCTTCCGTGGGCGCATGCCAGAAGTGGTTGAAACCGGCGCCCAGCATGCTGGCCAGCGAAGCGAACGAGGCGATATGCCCGCCCAGGTCGCCTCCGTCTGGCGGATGCAGGCGGTTGGCGCGCACCACCATGGCCATGGCGTTCCAGCGCATATAGGCACGCAGACGTTCCTCGATTTCCACATTCCCCGGATTGCGCTCCTCCAGATCAGGAGGAATCGTGTTGACATAGGCCGTGTTGGCCGAGAACGGCATGTCCACGCCGTTCTGGCGGGCCTGGTCGAGCAGCGACTCGAGCAGAAAATGCGCACGCTCACGCCCTTCGGATGCGATCAGCGCCTGGAGAGCGTCCAGCCATTCCCGTGTTTCTTGGGGATCGCCGTCATTGGCGGACGCGGGCATCTCGGGAACTGCGGCCATGATGAATCTCCTCTGTGGTTTGGCTCTAGTATTGCAGAGAGTTTTTCGAATCACAATATTCGTTTTTATATTATGAAAATATAGGGCTGTTTTAAGACGAGCCCGGCGGCCAGCAACAAGATTCAAATGCGCCCTTGCGCAAACGCAAACACGCGTCACGACCTTGCCAGCCGCAAGACAAGCCAAGTCCGTCGCACAGCCGGCATGATGGCCAGCCGGCACCCGGTCGCTTCTTTTGCGGAAACAGCGACCCAGGACTGCTGCGCGATGGCCCGGGGACGTCAATCAAGCACTGTCGATCCCAACTTGCATAGACTGCAAGGGTGAAACGACCGCTCCGAGCCTCGTCCTCCCGCCATCCCGCGCCGTTCGCGCTGGAATGGCGCATGCGCTTCCAGGCCTTTATGCGCAGCCGCAGTGCCGACCGCCTGCTGCTGTTCGGCCCGCTGCTGTCTCTCGTGCTGTTTCTGGGGGCTGCCGCCGCCCTCGTGCGCTATACCCAGCAGACCGAGCTGCAGCGCGAACGCGACACCCTGCAGCGCGATAGCGAATGGGCGCAGCAACGCATGAGCCTGGAAATGGCGTTGATGCAAGAGCAGGTGCAGTCCATGGCCAATGCGCTGGAGTCCTCCCCGCGTGGCCCCGCACGCCTCGAGGCCATGGCCCGCAACTTCATCCACCAGCATCAGAGCGTGGAGTTGATCTACGCCACCGATGCGAAGGCCAGGGTCACGCAGACGGTCATGAACCCCGGCTTGCCGCACGACCTCAAGCTCTTGCAAGCGGGGCGGCCGCTCACCCTGGCTTTTTCGGAACGCGCCTATGCACAGGCCCAGAGCAGCCTGCACACCACATACACCCTGCCCTACTTCCTGCCACGTGTCGGCTGGGTGGTCGAGTCTGTCACACCTGTATTACGCGACCAGCAATTCGCCGGCACCGTGAACGCGGTGTTCTCGGTCGATGGTTTGCTGCGCGGCGCCGTGGCCCAGGAATTGAGCAGCCGCTACGCGGTCGCCCTGATCAACCAAAACCAGGATGTTCTGGCCAGCAGTGCCTCGGCGGAGGCCGGCATGAAACCCCTGCAGTATTTGGTTGCGCTGCACCCTTTTGACGCCGGCCTGTTCATGCGCGTGAGCAGTTACCACACGGCACCCGGTTGGGGTGTGCGCGGCCTGTATTGGGCCGTGTTCGTGCTGTCGGCGCTGATGCTGTGGATGTTGTGGGGCACCTGGCGCCAGATGCGCCAACGCCTGCTGACGCAGGAAAGCCTCACACGCGAAACGGCATTCCGCCGCGCCATGGAGAACTCCCTGTCGACCGGTATGCAAGCCATCGACCTGAAGGGCCGCATCAGCTACGTCAACCTCGCTTTCTGCAAAATGACCGGCTTCACGGAAGAAGAACTGGTGGGCCGCGCCCCGCCTTACCCGTATTGGCCGCCCAGGCGCTCGGCGGAAATGGCACTGGCCCTGCAACAGACCCTCGATGGACTCGCTCCGCCTTCGGGTTTCGCCCTGAAAATGCGGCGCAAGGACGGCAGCGAATTCGATGCACGCATCTACGTCTCGGCGCTGATCGATGCACGCGAACGCCAGACCGGCTGGATCACCTCCGTCACCGACATCACCGAGCCCACACGCATCCGCCAGGAGCTGGCCGCGTCGCACGAGCGTTTCGTCGCCGTGCTCGAGGGACTGGACGCCGCCGTGTCGGTGCTGGCCATCGACCGCAATGAGCAGCTGTTCGCCAACAAGCTCTACCGCCAGTGGTTTGGCGCCTCGGCCCATGGTCACTACCTGCTCAGCGGCCAGGACCCCTCGCCCTATGCCCTGCAGGACGGCGACGACAACGTCGATGCCTATGCCGGACTGCCTGCCGGGGAGATCATCAATCCCTCCGCCCAGGTGCATGAAATCCATGTCGCAGCGCTCGAGCGCTGGTTCGATGTGCGGCTGCGCTACATCCAGTGGGTGGACGGACGCGTCGTGCAGATGCTGATCGCCACCGACGTCACCGCGCGCCACCAGGCCGAGGACGTGGCGCGCAATCAGGAAGAAAAGGCGCAGATCACCAGCCGGCTCATCGCCATGGGCGAAATGGCCTCGTCGCTGGCCCATGAACTGAACCAGCCGCTTACCGCCATCAACAACTATTGCTCGGGCATGATCGCGCGCATCAAGGGACAATCCATGCCGCCGCAAGAACTGCAGGCAGCGCTGGAGAAGACAGCGCGTCAGGCGCAGCGCGCCGCCGCCGTGATCCGCCGCGTGCGCGACTTCGTCAAGAAGAGCGAGCCGCACCGCATTGCCTGCCGCGTGCAAGACGTGGTGCAAAACACCTTGGAATTGGCCGAAATCGACCTGCGCCGCCGCAATGTCCGCCTGTTCACCCATATCGCTCCGGGCATACCCACCCTGTGGGCCGATCCCATTCTCATCGAACAGGTGCTTCTCAACCTGTTGCGCAACGCCGCGGAGTCGGTCGACAAGGCGCAGCGCACCGGGCTTGCACGCAGCATCGAACTGCATATCGACGCCGACCCGCAGCAAACCACGTTCAGCGTCAAGGACAACGGCACAGGCGTGCCGGAGGACGTGTTGCCGCACCTGTTCGAAGCCTTCTACACCACCAAATCCGAAGGATTGGGGATCGGCCTGAATATCTGCCGATCCATCATCGAGTACCACCATGGCCGTCTTTGGGCCGAGAATCAATACAATCAGGACGGCCTGAGCGGCTGCATGTTCAGCTTCACGCTGCCATTCGAATCGACGCCGGATACCGCACCGCCCAACGCCAACGACCCTGCCCAGGTTGGTACCACGATATCGACCAGTCGATCTGTCCTGCCACCGACAACGACGCCAGCGACATCCTCCTTCGTCTCACCATCCGACCACAACCAGACAAACCCATGAAATCCGCAAGCAAAGGGACGGTTTATGTCATCGACGACGACGAGGCCGTGCGCGATTCACTGCAATGGCTGCTCGAGGGCAACGACTACCGGGTACGGTGCTTCGAATCGGCCGAAACCTTCCTCACGCGCTTCGATCCGCGCGAAGCGGCATGCCTGATCGTCGATGTCCGCATGCCGGGCATGAGCGGCCTGGAACTGCAAGACCGGCTCATCCAGCGCGGAGTCGCCATGCCTCTGGCTTTCATCACGGGCCATGGCGATGTCCCGATGGCGGTCACGACGATGAAGAAGGGCGCGGTGGATTTCATCGAGAAACCTTTCAATGAAAACCTGCTCCGCGATCTGGTCGACCGCATGTTGCAAAAAGCCCGCATCGACCTCGAGGAACACGCCCAGAACGCCAGCCGCGAAGCCTTGCTGGGCAAGTTGACCAGCCGCGAAGCGCAGGTCCTCGAGCGCATTGTCGCTGGACGGTTGAACAAACAAATCGCCGACGATCTCAATATCAGCATCAAGACGGTGGAGGCGCACCGCGCCAACATCATGGAAAAACTCGGCACCAACACCGTGGCCGACTTGCTCAAGATCGCTCTGGGCGCCAATAAATAGCTTGGCCGCCTCGGCGCGCACCTTCGTCGGCTTCAGCCCGCACGGCGCCGTTGCGACCGTGCGCATTCCCGCTCTTCTCCACATTCCATGACCGCTCAACGCATCGATGGCAAGGCCCTGGCCGCACAGGTCCGCAGCGAAGTGGCAGTCCGCGCCGCCGCGCTCACCGCCGCCGGCCGGCAACCTGCGCTGGCCGTCATTCTGGTCGGCGCCGATCCTGCCAGCCAGGTTTATGTGCGGAACAAGGTGGCGGCCTGCGAACAGGCAGGGCTGCGTTCCATCCTCGAAACCTACGGCGCGGATCTGCGCGAAGCCGAACTGCTCGCACGCATCCACACGATGAACCAGGACGACGCCATACACGGCATCCTGGTGCAACTGCCGCTGCCGCCCCATATCGACGCCCAGCGCGTGATCGAGGCCATCTCCCCGCGCAAGGACGTCGATGGCTTCCATGTCGCCAGTGCCGGCGCCCTGATGGTGGGCCAGCCCGGTTTTCGCCCCTGTACGCCGCTGGGCTGCATGCGCATGCTCGAACACATCGGCATGGGCAAACTACGTGGCAAGCACGCCGTGGTGGTGGGCCGCTCGAACATTGTGGGCAAGCCGATGGCGCTGATGCTGCTGGCGGCAGACGCCACCGTCACCATCGCCCACAGCGGTACGCCGGACCTTGCCGCCACTTGCCGCCACGCCGATGTGCTCGTGGCCGCCGTGGGGCGCCCGCGCATGATCACCGGCAGCATGATCAAGCCCGGGGCCGTGGTGATCGACGTCGGCATCAACCGGCTTCCCGACGGCAGCCTGTGCGGGGACGTGGACTTCGAATCCGCCCAGGATGTGGCCGGCTGGATCACCCCCGTGCCGGGAGGCGTCGGCCCGATGACCATCGCCATGCTGCTGGCCAATACCGTGCAAGCCTGCGAGCAAGGCTGAGGAGCTTCATCAACATGTCCGCCCAAGACCACGCCCAACCGGCCCCGGATGCCGTTTTGCCCGGACAGACCGTGAAGCACAACCCACTCCTCGATTTTTCCGGTCTGCCCAACTATGCCCAGGTGCGGCCCGAGCATGTGCAGCCGGCCATCAGCCAGCTCATCGCCGAGGCGCGTCAAGCTCTGGCGCAAGCCACCGATCCCTCCACGCCGGCCAGTTGGGAAACGGTGGTGGATCCGCTCAGCGTCGCCACCGAGCGGCTGTCTCGGGCCTGGGGCATGGCCAGTCACCTCAATGCCGTGGCGGACACTCCCGCGCTGCGCGAAGCTTTCAACGCCGCCTTGCCGGAGATCACGGAATTCTGGACCGAGCTCGGTGCCGACGCGCGCCTCTACGCCCAATACAAGCGGCTGCGCGCAAGCTTGGCCTTCACCGCGCTCAGCCCTACCCGCCAACGCATCATCGAACACGCGCTGCGGGACTTCCGCCTGGGGGGCGCGGAACTGCAAGGCACAGATCGTCAGCGCTATGCGCAAATTCAGGAGCGCAGCGCGGCCCTCGCCCAACGCTTTTCCGAAAACCTGCTCGACGCGACCAATGCCTTCACACTTCACGCCCAAGCGGATGCCGTGACCGGCATTCCGGACGACGTCCTCCACACCGCGCAGGACGAGGCCGCCAAGACCGGCAAACCAGGCTTCCTTTTCACGCTCCATCAGCCGTGCTATTTCCCGGTCATGCAGTACGCGCAGGACCGCACCCTGCGCGAGCGCATGTACCGCGCCTACGTCTCCCGCGCCAGCGAATTGGGCGATCCGGCGCTCGACAATTCGCCGGTCATGGCCGAACTTCTTCAATTGCGCGACGAGGAGGCTCGGCTGCTGGGCTTTGCCAACTTCGCCGAACTGTCGCTCGAACCCAAGATGGCGGACAGCCCCGAAGCGGTGGAGAAATTCCTGCTGGACCTGGCCAGACGTGCGCGCCCATATGCGGAACGCGACCTGCGGGATCTGCGCAGCTTTGCCGCGGAACATCTGGGTCTGCCCGAGCTGGCCGCCTGGGACATCGCGTATGCCTCGGAGCGCCTGCGTGAGGCCCGCTATGCCTATTCCGAACAGGAGGTGAGGCGATATTTCACCGAACCCCAGGTGCTCGCCGGCCTGTTCGACCTGGTGCAGACCTTGTTCGGCATCCGTATCCGCGAGGACGATGCCTCGCCAGGCGGAACATGGCATCCGGAGGTTGCCCTTTGGCGTGTGGAGAGCCAACAAGGCGAATTGATCGGCCAGTTCTACACCGACTTGCACGCCCGTCCCGGCAAGCGCTCCGGGGCATGGATGGACGATGCCCGCGCGCGCTGGTTGCGTCCCGGCAGACATCTGCAAACCCCGATCGCCCTTCTCACCTGTAATTTCGCGGCGCCCGTCGACGGCAAACCGGCATTGCTCACGCACGATGACGTGCAGACCTTGTTCCATGAATTCGGCCATGGCCTGCACCACTTGCTCACGCAAGTGGACGATCTCTCCGCCTCGGGGATTTCGGGCGTCGAATGGGATGCCGTGGAATTGCCCAGCCAGTTCATGGAGAATTTCTGCTGGGAATGGGATGTGCTGCAGCGCCTGACGCGCCATGTCGACAGTGCGGAAACGCTGCCACGCGCACTGTTCGAGCGCATGCTCGCCGCGCGTAATTTCCAGGCCGGGCTGCAGACCCTGCGTCAGATCGAGTTCTCGCTGTTCGACTTGCGCCTGCACCACGGACTACGGACATTCACGCCTCAGGCCGTGGCCGAAACGGCAAGAATGACGCGCGACGAAGTCGCTGTCTTGTTTCCGCCCGACTTCTACCGGTTCCAGCATAGTTTCTCGCATATCTTCGCCGGTGGCTATGCTGCGGGGTATTACAGTTACAAATGGGCCGAAGTGCTGTCGGCTGACGCTTATGCGCATTTCGAAGAACATGGTGTGCTCGACCCCGAAACCGGCAAACGTTTCCGCGACGAAATCCTGGCGCGAGGCAGCAGCCGTGCGGCGCTCGAGTCCTTCCGGGCCTTCCGCGGACGCGACCCCCAAATCGACGCTCTGCTGCGCCACCAAGGCATGAGCGAAACGACTCGAACCTGACCGGCCTCTTTTCCGATTCTGGAGCAAGCCCATCATGACCCCACGTCCAGTCCTTCTTGCGACCGCTCTGGCCATCCTGCTGGCCTCGCCAGCCTGGGCGCTCTACAAAGTCGTCGGGCCCGATGGGCAAATCACCTTTACCGACATCCCTCCCAGCCGGCCCGGGCGTGAAGTCCAGCGCCTCGGCGCAATGCCGGAGCAGGTACGGCCCGGACAAGGCGCCAGCCAGGTTCCTGCCGACCTGGTGCCCATCGTGCGCAAATACCCCGTGGTGATCTACACAACGCCGCAATGCCCGGCTTGCGAAGACGGGATCAAACTGCTGCAGCAGCGTGGCATCCCCTACACGGACAAAAGCATCTCGACGGCTGCCGACATCGCCGCCTACAAGCAGATCAGTCAGGGTTCGGAGAAGTTGCCGCTGCTGACCGTGGCGGGGGTTCGTCTGCCCGTCGGCTACGACCAGGCCGCCTGGAACCAGGCGCTGACTGCCGCAGGGTATCCACATCAGTCCCGCCTACCGAAGGACTACAGATTCGGTACGGCGGAACCACTCGTACCGGCACCGGCCTCGAAAGCCCCTCACGCGGCCGGAAAAGCCAGTGCGCCGGACCAACTGCCTGCGGTGCCTGTCCTCCCGCCGCACAACCCGAACGCACCTCCGGGCTTTCAATTTTGAGTTTGCTTGCAGACGCTACCGGTGCGCGCGACGCTGCCCGCACGCATGCATCAGAGATAGGCGTGCTCCTGCACACCGCCGGGAGTGCCGACCAGCGCCACATCGGCTCCGCGATGCGCGAAAAGCCCCACCGTCACCACGCCTGGAATCTGGTTGATGGACGTTTCGAGTTCGCGCGGCCGGGAGATGGTCAGGCCATGCACATCCAGAATGATGTTGCCGTTGTCGGTGAGGTAGTCCTTGCGCAGGCGGGGATCGCCTCCCAGCGCGCGCAAGCGCCTTGCCACGAGCTCGCGCGCCATGGGCACGACCTCCACGGGCAAGGGAAATTTGCCGAGGGTGGAAACCAGTTTGGACGCATCGACGATGCAGACAAAGCGGTCGGCCGCCTCAGCGATGATCTTCTCGCGCGTCAGTGCCCCGCCGCCGCCCTTGATCATCGCGCCTGAGGCGTCGATTTCATCGGCCCCATCGACATAGACCGGAATACGATCGACATCGTTCAAGTCCAGGACTGCGATCCCATGGGCTTTCAGTCTCTCGGTACTACGCTCCGAACTGGACACCGCACCCCGCACCTTGTGCTTGATGGTTGCCAAGGCGTCGATAAAAAAATTCACGGTCGAGCCGGTACCGACGCCGATAATCTGATCTTGCGGAATCTGGCGCAATGCGGCTTGCGCCACTGCCTGCTTGAGTTCGTCCTGAGTCATGTCTACCTTCAAGGGTGGGATGGCCTTTATTATCGCCGCTTGCACAACCGGTGCGAACAGCACACCTCGTGCAGATCCGAACCCTCACCAGCAATGCCACTCCCTTACGGATTGATCCGCCCGATTTTGTTCAATCTCGATGCGGAGGCGGCGCACGACCTCACGCTGGCGGGCCTGCGCCTGCTGCACCAGACGGGCCTTGCTCTGCTCTACGCGCATGCGCGCGTCCACGACCCGGTGCAATTGCTCGGCTTGAATTTTCCAAACCGGGTAGGCCTGGCGGCAGGTCTCGACAAGAACGGGGAAGCCATCGACGCGCTGGTGGCCATGGGTTTCGGCTTCATCGAGCTTGGCACCGTGACGCCACGCGCCCAGCCCGGAAACCCGAAACCACGCCTGTTCCGCCTGCCACGGGCCCAGGCGTTGATCAATCGCATGGGGTTCAACAACGCCGGAGTCGATGCTCTCCTTCGCCATGTGCGCCGCAGCCGCCGACAAGTTCCGCTGGGGCTGAATATCGGGAAAAATGCGCGCACCCCCATCGAGCAGGCGCTGGACGACTACCGGGCTGGCTTGCAGGCCGTTTATCCCTACGCCGACTATGTGACCATCAACGTCTCGTCGCCCAACACGCAAGGCCTGCGACAGCTGCAAACCGATGATGCGCTGGAGGCCTTGTTGCAAGGGCTTGCAAACGAGCGCGCCCGACTCGCGGATGCGCAAGGGAAATCCGTGCCCATGCTGGTGAAGGTGGCGCCGGACTTGCATGCCGAGCAGATCCACGCCTTGGCCGATGCACTGCAGCGCCACGGCATCGATGGCGTGATCGCCACGAATACAACCACCGCGCGCGCTGCCGTTGTCGGCTTGCCGTACGCCGACGAGGCCGGCGGACTGAGCGGGGCGCCCTTACGCGAGCCATCCACGCACGTCATCAAACTCCTACGCGCCCGCCTCGGTGCGGGTTACCCCATCATTGGCGTCGGCGGCATCTTGAGGGCCGAAGACGCGGTCGAAAAAATTCGGGCCGGCGCCGATCTGATCCAGATCTACACCGGTCTGATCTATCAAGGGCCGAAGCTTGTCGCGGACTGCGCCCAGGCGCTATCGGGCCGAAGCCACTGAATCTGGGCGGCCGAGAGTCAAAACGGTTGGAGAGGAACGGCAGAACATCACCCGGACGAACCGGATGATGGATGAGGATTTACTTCTGCTTGAGGCGCGTCTTGTTCGCGGTAATGTGCTCGTAGATTTCACGCGACCGCTGCGACAGCGGCCGACCGAAACCTTCGCGCCAGGGTGATGAGACTTTGACTTGGGGGCGCTTGCGAAAGGTGGAGGCCACCTCGGCTGCGTTTTCCATCATGAGATCCCAGGGATTGGATTCCTTGGATGCCTGCGGCTTGCTGGCCAGAACATCGGCATCGGAGTCCACGGATTTGCGCGTAGTAGTCGTTTTTGCCACGGCTCGCCCTCTAACGGAACTTAGGTCATCAACACAATGATGAAAGTCCATCGATCAAGCCATGGCCTTTCATCAACACACGCAATTGTAACCCAAAACGTCGCGAAGGCGCAACACAAGTGTTCTGCATAGCCCCTTCGACCCGGGACTTCAACGCTGCGCCTCAAACCCCGCGCGATAGCCTTTGCACGACGACGTCACGCGTGAACAGCGCCAGCACGGCATCCACCGAAGGCGTGTGCAAGCGACCTGTCACAAGCAGGCGCAAAGGCATGGCCAACTGCGGCATCTTGAGCTGATGCGCAGCCACCACCTGCTTGATCTCGGCGCCAATGGCCGATGCCTCCCAGCCCTGCAAGGCCGTCAGGCGCTGGCGCAAATCCTCCAAGGCCTCCTTTGCACTCGCCGTGAGATGCTGGGCCAGAAGGTCGGTCGCCGGTTGGGGCGGCGCATAGAACATGCCGCATAACTCGGCCACCTCGACCAGGGTATGGGCACGCTCGCGCAACAGCGCCACCGCGGCTGGCAGATCGACGCCCTGTTCCTGCAAACCCAGCCGATGCAGGAAAGGCCGCACCAGCCGCGCCAGTTCATCAGGGTCCAGGGCACGCAGGTAGTGCGCATTCACCCATTTGAGTTTTTCACCATCGAATTGCGCGGCTGAACGACCCAGATGCTCCAGGTCGAACCACTGGATGAATTGTTCGCGCGAAAAGATTTCGGCGTCGCCGTGCGACCAGCCAAGACGCGCCAGGTAATTCACCATCGCATCGGGCAAATAACCTTCATCGCGGTATTGCAGCACGCTCTTCGCGCCGTTGCGCTTCGACAGTTTTTCGCCCTGCTCGTTGAGCACCGTGGGCAAGTGCGCATAGACCGGAGGTTCGTGACCCAGGGCGCGGAAGATGTGAATCTGCCGCGGCGTGTTGTTGACGTGGTCGTCACCCCGAATCACATGGGTGATGCCCATGTCGATGTCATCGACGACCACGCAGAAGTTGTAGGTCGGCGTGCCGTCGGGCCTCGCAATGACGAGGTCGTCGAGCTCGTCGTTGGAAAAATTGATCCGCCCCTTGACCTGATCGTCCCATCCCACGCTGCCAGACGCAGGCGTGCGGAAACGGATGACGGGTTGCACCCCGGCCGGAACGGCGGGCAGCGTCTTGCCAGGCTCCGGGCGCCACGTGCCGTCGTAGCGCGGTTTCAGGCCGGCTGCCATCTGGCGCTCGCGCAGGGCGTCGAGTTCATCGGTGCGCATATAGCAAGGATAGGCGAACCCGGCGTCGCGCAGTCGAGCGAGCACTTCGCGATAGCGATCCATGCGCCGCATCTGGTAGAACGGGCCCTCGTCGTAATCCAGCCCCATCCAAGCCATGCTGTCGAGGATGACCTGGACCGCCTCCTGGGTCGAGCGCTCGGTGTCGGTATCCTCGATGCGCAGGATCAAGCTGCCGCCGTGATGGCGCGCGAAGGCCCAGGGATACAGCGCCGAACGGATGTTGCCGAGGTGGATGAAACCTGTGGGACTGGGAGCGAAGCGGGTACGGACGGGAAGCTTGGGTGCGCTCATGCGTATGAAGACATTGAATGGCCCATCGGGTTCAGGCCAGGCTCTCGAGGCCCCGCGCCAGATCGGCCTGGATATCGGCCGGATGCTCGAGTCCGACCGCAATGCGGATCAGTCCCTGCGTAATGCCCGCTGCCTGGCGCTGCTGGTCGCTCAGACGGCCGTGCGTGGTGCTGGCCGGATGGGTGATGGTGGTCTTGGTGTCGCCCAGATTGGCGGTGATGGAGCATAGCCGGGTCTGGTCGATGACGTGGAAGGCGCGCGCCCTGGCCTGCTCCGGATTTGCGGCCTTCACATCGAACGAAAGCACGGCACCGCCCTGGCCCGATTGCTGCGCCATGGCCAGCGCGTGCTGGGGATGCGAAACCAGCCCGGGGTAATGCACGCGACTCACCTCCGGTCTGGCTTGCAGCCACCGTGCGAGTTCCATCGCGCGGGCACTGTGCGCCTGCATGCGCAGCCCCAATGTTTCCATGCCCTTGAGGACGACCCAGGCGTTGAAAGGCGAAAGACTGATGCCGGCGCTGCGCTGCATGGGCAACAGCTTGCCCTCGACAATGTCGCGGCTAGCGCACACGGCACCAGCAATCACGCGACCCTGGCCGTCGAGGTATTTGGTTCCCGAATGCACGATGATGTCGGCGCCGAATTCGATCGGGCGCTGCAATGCAGGCGAGCAGAAGCAGTTGTCGACCACCAGCAAGGCGCCTGCATCGTGGGCCAGATCGGCCAGTGCGCGGATGTCGCAAACCTCCGTCAGCGGGTTGGTCGGCGTCTCGGCGAACAGCAGCTTGGTGGTGCCGGGGCGGATGGCCGCCTTCCACGCCGCGACATCGGTCTGCGACACAAAACTGCTCTGGACGCCGAATTTGCCAAACTCGCTCGCGATGAGCTTGATCGTGGCGCCGAACACCGACTGCGAGCACACCACGTGGTCGCCCGCCTTGAGCAGTCCCAGCATCAAGAGAAGGATGGCTCCCATGCCGCTAGCCGTGCCGATGGCATCCTCGGTGCCTTCCAGCGCGGCCAGGCGCTGCTCCATGCTGGCAACGGTGGGATTGGAAAAACGCGAATAGATGAAGCCGTCTTCTTCGCCCGCGAAGCGCGCCGCCGCCGTGGCGGCGTCCGGCTGCACGAAGCTGCTGGTCAGAAACAGGGCTTCGCTGTGTTCGCCATACGCCGAGCGTGGCAGGGCCTCGCGCACAGCGCGCGTGTCGAGATGCAAAGCGCTGCGGCCGGGCGCAGAGTCGTCCTGCTTCATGGCTGGGTCTCCTCCTGCGCGCTGTTCTGCAGATTCAGACAGCTGCTCGCCACGTCGTCCCGCGCCGCACCGAGGCCGGACTTGAGCGCCGCATCGACATCGCCCGTGATGTAGCACCCATCGAAGCACGAAGCCTCGAAGGCGCCGATATCGGGCCGCTCGCGGCGCACGGCGCGCTTCATGGCTTCCAGGTCCTGGTAGATCAGCGCATCGGCGCCGATGATCTGGCGTATCTCCTCGACGTCGCGCCCATGCGCAACCAACTCGCCGTTCGTCGGCATGTCGATGCCATAAACATTGGGGTAGCGCACCGGAGGCGCCGCCGAGGCCAGGTAGACCTTGCGCGCCCCCGCCTCGCGCGCCATCTGCACGATTTCACGTGAAGTCGTGCCACGCACGATGGAATCGTCCACCAGCAAGACATTGCGGCCGGCGAATTCCTGGCTGATGGCGTTGAGCTTTTGCCGCACGGATTTTTTACGCACCGCCTGTCCGGGCATGATGAACGTGCGCCCGACATAACGGTTCTTCACGAAACCTTCGCGGTAGGGACGCCCCAGTTTCCATGCCAGTTGCATGGCCGACGGTCGACTGGATTCCGGCACCGGAATGACCACATCGATCTCGGTCGGCGGCATGGTCGAGATCACCCGCTGCGCCAGCGTTTCACCCATGTTCAGACGGGCTTGGTAAACCGAGATGCCATCGAGCACCGAATCGGGACGCGCGAGGTAGACGAACTCGAAAATGCAAGGATTCAGCGTTGGATTCTCGGCGCACTGTTCACTGAGCATGCGCCCCTCGAGGTCGACGAAGATGGCCTCCCCGGGCGCGATGTCGCGCTCCAGTTTGTAGCCGTTGCCCTCGAGCGCCACCGATTCGCTCGCCACCATGATGTCGCCCTGGTCATCCTGCATGCCGAAGCACAGCGGGCGGATGCCGTAGGGATCGCGGAACGCCAGCAGGCCATGACCGGCGATCAGCACGACCACGGCGTAGGAACCGCGCACGCGGCGATGCACCGCGCGCACCGCCTTGAACAAATCGCCCGGCTTGAGAGGCAAGCCGTGTGAAGCGAGGTCGAGTTCGTGCGCGAGTACATTGAGCAGCACCTCGGAATCGGAGCCCGTGTTGATGTGGCGATGGTCGTTGTTCTTGAGTTCCTCGCGCAAGGCGTCCGCATTCGTCAGGTTGCCGTTGTGCGCCAGTGCCAAGCCGAACGGTGCATTGACGTAGAACGGCTGGGCCTCCTCCTCGCTGTCGGCGCTGCCAGCCGTGGGGTAGCGCACCTGGCCCAGGCCGTAGCACCCCGGCAGCGCGCGCATGTTCCGCGTGCGGAATACATCGCGCACCATGCCGCGCGCTTTTTGCATGTAAAGCTTGCCGCCCTGACCGGTGATGATGCCGGCCGCATCCTGCCCCCGATGCTGCAACAGCAGCAGCGCGTCGTAAATCAATTGATTCACGGGCTGCTTCGAGACGATGCCGACGACTCCACACATGATGTGAATGCTCCTGGACTGAAACGCTGAATGATTCGGGTCTTACTGTCGCGGCAAAACGCGTGCCGCTGCCGCGGGAAGCAGGGGTTCGATCGTCGCTGCGGCCGCGGCAGCCGGCGGGATGAACAGCGAAGTACGCCAGATCGCACTATGCGGCAACCCGGTATAGCCTGCTGCCAGTACGGTCAACATCAGCAACACCAGGCCTCGGGCCAAGCCGAACAGTGCACCAAGGCTGCGGTCCATCACGCCGAGTCCGGTCGAGCGCAGCAGCAAACGCATCACCGTGGCGAGCAGGCCCGCTGCCAGAAGGACCAGGATGAAACACGCCACCCAGGCAACCCCATTGCGCAAGGCGCCAGCAGCGATCGCCTGCAAATAATGTTCGGCCACCCAGGGCGAAAACTGGTGTGCCAGGATGAACGCGGCCAACCAACCGCCGAGACTGATGAACTCATAAGCCGCGCCACGCAGCACGCCCACCAGGGCGGATAGGCAAAGCCCGGCAAGAATGAACCAGTCGATGGCGTTCACAGCGTCAGCACGACGGCCTTCAAGCCCAGCGCCCGGATGCGCGCCAGCGCCTTGTCGGCTTGTTCTCTGCTGGAAAATGGGCCCACCCGCACGCGGATGCGCTTGCCCGCGTCGGTATCCACAACCTGGGTATAGGTCTTGAATCCCGCATGCTCGATTTTCTGGCGCACCTCATGCGCGGACTTGGTATCGGCGAAGGCTCCCGCCTGAATGACATAACGCGCCGAACTGGACGATGAACCGGACTTCGCCAGCGCCGCCTCTGCCTGGGACGTGCTGATCTGGTCGGGATGCTTGCCCTCCAGCGCGGCCAGGGCCTGGCGGGCGCTGGCAATTTGATGTTGCGACGGCTGCGGCTTGCCGTGCGCGGCTGGCGCCATGGCCTTCGCGGCACCTTGCATGGCTTCTGCCGGTTGAGGCGACGGGGGCGCAACTGCTTCGGCCTGCGCCGGCACCTGCCGTGCCGGAGTGGCCGCGGGCTGCGGCTGCGCAGCAACGGGAGCCTGTTGGCCGGTCGCAGCAGACGCTGGGTATGACCTGGGGGTTAAGCCTTGGGACGTGCTGGCTGCTTTCGGGCTCGACTCGGCCACGGCCGCCGCTGCCTTCGCCTGCGCGGCGGGGATGCTCGCGGCAGGCGCAGGCAGGATGCCGGGCTGGTTCTGCGAAGGGATGACCAGGGTCATGTTCGATGCCACTGGCTTCGGCTGGGTCTCGAAAATCAGCGGGAACACCACGACCCCGGTCAAGACCAGGGCCACCGCCCCGATCAGGCGGCGCCGAGCGCGCACGCGTAACGCTTCTTCGCTTTGCGCCTGCGTGTCGGCCAATCCGCGCGTGGCTGTGCGTGAGGCGTCCTTGCCGCGCTTTCCAGGAAGTTTCATGGGATTGGATGCGTCGAGTGGAGGCCGCGCATGCGCGGCACACCTTCCGCCATCACGCCGCCGACCGTGTAGAACGAGCCGAAAACCACAATTCTATCGGCCGGCTCGGCCGCAGCCGCTGCCGCAGCAAAAGCGTTTTGCGGATCGGCGTAAACACCTTGCACCCGGCTGGCCTTCGACAGCAAGGGCTGCCATGCCGCCTCGATGTCGCTGGCGCGGGCGGCACGCGGCGTGGGAAGATCGCAGAGATACCAGCGGTCGACGAGCGGGCCGATGCGCGCCAGCATCTGCGCCACGTCCTTATCCGCCATGGCGCCGAACACGGCATGCGTGCATGGCGCAAAACCCATGGCATCCAGATTTTCGGCGAGAACCGCCACCGCATGCGGGTTGTGCGCCACGTCCAGCACCACCACGGGCTGGCCGGGCAAGACCTGGAACCGACCGGGCAATTCCGCGCGCGCCAAGCCCTGCCGCACATCCTGCGCACTTGTCGGAAGTCGGTCTCGAAGCGCTTCCAGCGCGGCCAAGGCGGCACTGGCATTGAGCAGCTGGTTGGCGCCCCGCATCATGGGATAGGCCAGCCCTCGGCGCTTGTGGTGGGGGCCCAGATAGTTCCATTGCTGCTGACCCGAGGCGCTGAAGTTGAACTCCGCGCCGATACGCCACAGTTTGGCGCCAAGCTTGCGCGCATGGCTCAGCACGCTTTCGGGCGGCGCCGGATCCGCAACAATGGCCGGGCGTCCGGCGCGCATGATGCCTGCCTTTTCATGGCCGATGGCCTCTCGGTCGGCCCCGAGGAACTGGGTGTGATCCAGCGCGATGCTGGTGATGATGGCGCAATCGGCATCGATCACATTCACCGCATCCAACCGCCCCCCCATCCCCACTTCCAGCACCACGGCGTCGAGCTTGGACTGGCTCAGCAGGCGCATGATGGCCAGTGTGGTGAACTCGAAGTATGTCAGTTCGACCGCCGGCTGCGCGCTGTGGCGCGCCAGTTCCACCGCATGGAAGTGCTCCAGCAGGGCAGCCGCTTCGACCATCCTTCCCTGAATGCGGCAACGCTCTTCGAAACGCACCAGGTGCGGCGAGCCGTACACCCCGACGCGGTAGCCTGCGGCGAGCAGGATGTGTTCGATGAACGCGCAGGTCGATCCCTTGCCGTTGGTGCCGGCCACGGTGAACACCGGGCAGTCAAACCGCAGTTGGAGCGAGGCCCTGACGTTCTCGACGCGGTCCAGCCCCAGGTGGATGGCTTGCGCGTGCAGACGCTCAGCATGTGCAAGCCAATCCTGCAGGCCCCAATCCTGCATCGCCGGCGCTAGCGGGGGCGGGGGCAGCGGCCGCTCGGCCCGATCAGCCGGAGACGGCATCGGCGGGCTGCCGCTGCAGCAAAGCCAGCATGTGGGCAAGTTCGGTGCGCAACTCGCGGCGGTCGACGATGCGGTCGACCCCTCCCTTTTGCAGCAGGAACTCGGCGCGCTGGAAGCCCTCCGGCAGCTTCTCGCGCACGGTGTTCTCGATCACACGCGGCCCGGCGAAACCGATGAGAGCCTTCGGTTCGGCCAGCACGACGTCGCCAATGAAGGCAAAGCTGGCCGACACGCCGCCCATGGTCGGATCGGTGAGGACGCTGATGTAGGGAATGCGCGCCGCGGCCAGGCGCGCCAGGGCGGCGTTGGTCTTGGCCATTTGCATCAGGCTGAGCAGCCCTTCCTGCATGCGCGCGCCGCCGGTGGCGGTGAAGCACAGGAAAGGCACCTTCTGCTCCAGCGCGGTTTCTACGCCGCGCACGAAACGCTCGCCCACCACCGAGCCCATCGAGCCCCCCATGAATTCGAACTCGAAACAAGCCACGACCACCGGGATGCTCTGGATGGCGCCGCCCATGACGACGAGCGCGTCGGTCTCCTGGGTGTTCTCCAGGGCTTCCTTCAAGCGCTCGGCATACTTGCGGCTGTCCTTGAACTTGAGCGGGTCGACCGGAAGCACCTCCTGGCCGATTTCGTACCGCCCCTCGCCATCCAGCAAGGTGTCCAGGCGCATGCGCGAACCGATGCGCATATGGTGCGCGCACTTGGGGCAGACGTATTGGTTTTGTTCGAGGTCCGTCTTGTAGAGCACGGTCTCGCAAGACGGGCATTTGACCCACAGGCCCTCGGGAATCTGGCGCCGGGAGCCGGATTCCGATTGTTGAATCTTGGGTGGAAGCAGCTTTTCAAGCCAACTCATGGCGTTCTCCTCAAGTGCTGGCCAGCACGGCTGGCGCGTTGGCATGGGCGTCGATGGCCCGACGGATTTCACGGACGAACCCGCCGGCGTCCTCGATGGCGGCCTGTACAGGCTTGTTTTCCATCAATTCGATGATGCGCGAGCCGATCACCACCGCATCGGCACAGGCCGCAACGGCGGCGGCTCCCGCCGCGTCACGGATGCCGAACCCGACGCCGAGCGGCGCCCGAACATGTTTGCGCAATTCCTGCAGCTTGCGACAGACCGCCTGGGCGTCGAGGTTTCCAGCCCCGGTCACGCCCTTGAGCGAGACATAGTAGACGTAGCCGCTGGCGAGTGCGTCGACTTGCCGCATCCTCGCCTCGGTGGAGGTGGGGGCGAGCAGGAAAATGGGATCCATGCCGGCGGCGCGAAGCCGGTTGGCGAAGTCGCCGGCCTCCTCGGGCGGGTAGTCGACCACCAGCACGCCGTCGACCCCGGCCGCCTGCGCTGCGGGAACGAAGTTCTCGACGCCAAAACGCTCGACCGGATTGGCATAGCCCATCAACACCAGCGGCGTGTCGGCGTCCTGTTGGCGAAACTCGCGCGCCCAGGCCAGCACCTGGGCCAGATTCACCCCGCGCGCGAGTGAACGCTCGCTGGCGCGCTGAATCACGGGGCCGTCAGCCATCGGATCGGAGAAGGGCACGCCGAGTTCGAGCACATCGGCACCGGCCTGAACCAGGGCATGCATCAGCGGCACGGTCGCAGCGAGGTCGGGATCGCCCGCGGTGATATAGGGGATCAGGGCTTTGCGCCCGCCGCGCGCGAGGCGCTCGAAGGTGGTCGCGATACGGCTCATCGTGCGGCTCCCTGGCGGCAGGACGGACGGCAGTAGAACTGCGCGCCGGTGAGGTCGGCGATATTGCCGATGTCTTTATCGCCACGCCCGGAAAGGTTCACCAGCAACACCTCGTCGCGTCCCATCTCGGGCGCCATTTTCATGGCCTGCGCCAACGCGTGGCTGGACTCCAGCGCCGGGATGATGCCCTCGGTGCGGCACAACCTGTGGAAAGCCGCCAGGGCCTCGTCGTCGGTCACCGCGACGTACTCGGCGCGGCCGATATCCTTGAGCCAGGCATGCTCGGGGCCGACGCCGGGGTAGTCGAGCCCGGCCGACACCGAATGGGTTTCGATGATCTGCCCGCCCGCATCCTGAAGCAAGTAGGTCCGGTTGCCGTGCAACACCCCCGGAGAGCCCGCGGACAGGGACGCGGCATGCCGCCCGCTGGCGAGGCCCTCGCCGCCCGCTTCCACGCCGATCAGGCGCACATTCTCGTGCGGGATGTAGGGATAGAAAATACCCATCGCATTGCTGCCCCCGCCGACGCAGGCCAGCACGGCGTCGGGCTGGCGGCCGATCATCTCGGGCATCTGCACAAGGCACTCGTCGCCGATCACGCGCTGGAAGTCGCGCACCATCATGGGATAGGGATGCGGTCCGGCGACGGTGCCGATGATGTAGAACGTGTTCTCGACGTTCGTCACCCAGTCGCGCATGGCCTCATTCATCGCGTCTTTCAGCGTCTTGGAACCGCTTTCCACCGGCACCACCTTGGCGCCGAGCAGATGCATCCGATAGACATTGGGCGACTGGCGCTTCACGTCCTCCGACCCCATATAGACGACGCACTCCATGCCGTAGCGTGCGGCCACCGTGGCCGAGGCCACGCCGTGCTGGCCGGCGCCTGTTTCGGCGATCACGCGCGGCTTGCCCATGCGCCGGGCCAGCATGGCCTGTCCGATGGTGTTGTTGATCTTGTGCGCGCCGGTGTGGTTGAGGTCTTCGCGTTTGAGAAAAATTTGCGCGCCGCCCAGTTCGCCGCTCAGGCGCGCGGCGTGGTAGACGGGGCTTGGGCGACCCACGAAATGCTTGAGTTCGCTCCGGAATTCGGCCATGAACTCGGGATCGTTACGGTAGTGCTCGTAGGCGGCTTTGAGTTCATCGAGCGCCTTGAACAGGGTTTCGGCGACAAAACTTCCGCCATACGGACCGAAATGGCCGCTGGCGTCGGGATAGGCATAGTTGAGCATGATGGAATTCAGGTGCAGATTCGCGCGATTTGCGCCGGGAAGCCGTAGAGGCAGTCAGCCTTGTGCGGCGGCATCCGCATCGTGCACGGCAGCAACGAAGCTGCGAATGGCCGATGCGTCCTTCACGCCCTTGGCCAATTCGACGCCCGATGAGACGTCAACAGCCCAGGGCCTGACCTGCGCAATGGCCCGCCCCACATTTGACGCATGCAACCCACCAGACAAAACGATGGGAAAGTTGGCGTTTTTTGGAATCAGTGACCAATCGAAGACCTCACCGCCGCCGCCATAGGCCTCGACGTAGGCGTCGAGCAACAAGGCTTTGGCATCCGCGTATCGGGCTTTGAAGTCTAGCAAATCCAGCCCCGGCCTCATGCGGGCGGCGCGCAAGTAGGGATACCCGGCAAGCGCGCACGCCGCGGGCGTCTCATCGCCATGAAATTGCAGCATCGCAGGACGAACGGCATCGATCACGCCGCGCACCGCATCCTGCGCGGCATTGACGAACAAGGCGACTGTGCTGACAAAGGGCGGCAGCGCTCTGGCGATGCTGGCCGCCTGGGACAGGGTCACGCAACGCGGGCTCTTCGGATAGAACACCAGGCCGATGGCGTCGGCTCCGGCCTCCGCGGCGGCCAGAGCGTCCTCGACGCGGGTGATGCCGCAGATCTTGATGCGTGTGCGGTGAAGGGAATTGGCAGGAAACGTCACGAATGTCAGGCCAGAAGCACCGGCAGCGCCCGCGCCGGTTCGGGCAGACCGAATTCAACCGGGTAATGTGGGCCGAGAAAATATAAACCGTCGGGCATGAAAGTCGGCGCCGCCAAACTGCGTAAGCGCGCCATCAGGATATTCTGCAGCCATTCGGTGTCTTGCGCGCCGCTTCCGACGGCGATCAGGCATCCCATGATGTTGCGAACCATGTGATGCAGGAAGGCATTCGCGTGGAAATCGAAGCTCCAGGTGTTTCCCTGGCAACTGATCTCGATTTCGTGCAGCGTCTTGACCGGTGAGCGCGCCTGGCACTGGCTTGCGCGAAAGGCCGAGAAGTCATGGCGGCCGATCAAGATCCGCGCAGCGGCGCGCATGCGTTCCAGGTCGAGCCTGGCATGCGTCCAGCCCACCAGCGATTCGAGCACCGCGGGCCGCACCGCTGACGCCAGCAGAACGTAGCGATAGCGCCGCGATATGGCGCTCTTCTGGGCGTGGAAATCTTCCATCACGGCTTGCGCCCAGAGCACGGCAATATCGGGAGGCAGGAAGGAGTTGACGCCACGCACCCAGGAAAACGGAGCGCGCTCGACCGGCGAATCGAAATGCACCACCTGCTGCAAGGCATGGACCGCGGCATCGGTCCGCCCGGCGCAGACCGTGCGCACGCTCTCGCCGACGAATCTGCGCAGGGCCGCCTCGAGATGGTCCTGCACGGCCTTCCCACTGGGCTGACTCTGCCACCCCGGATAAGCCGCCCCCCTGTAACTCAGCCCAAGGGCGATACGCATGAACCCGTGTTGTCAGGCCAGCTCGGACAGCATTTTTTCAGCGCGTTCCTTGGTGGTGCCATCGCTTTCGGCGATGATTTCCCCCAAGAGATTGCGCGCCATGTCCAAATCGCCCATGGCTCGGCATTCCTCGACCAGGGCCAAGCGTGTATCCAATCCTTGAGAAGCCCCTGGCTTCGCCTGCGGCGGCGACGCTGTGTGCGGTGCGGAAACCTCAGGCGCCGCAGGCGCCTGGAACGCAGTCGGCCCGCCAGGGAGATCCAGCGACAGAGCGCCCAGATCGAACTCCAGCGGTTGCACGCTGGGTGGTTCCACGGGTTTCGAAGCGGAAGCAGCCGGCGGGGTCGGCGACGGAGGAGGAAAGCCGGACATGTCGAAGTTCAGGGCCGAATCGGGCTGGTCCGATCCAGCCCCCCTCAATGGGGTGGATGGGTGCGAACTCTTGGCCGCGGCCGCTTCGGGCGCGGAAAGATTCAGATTCAAATCGAGCCGGGAGCCAGGCTCTTCGGCCTTGGCTGCAGCCGAGGCCGTCATCAGCGAGGGTAGGCTGGTCAGCAGTTCCGTCGCCGGAACGGTTGCGGGCGCAGCCATCAGCGACGACCCCGTGGGCGCAAAATCGGTTGCGGGTATGGTCGTCGGCGCGTTGATGGTGCTGGGGGGGACCGTGTTGTGATAAAGCGGGTTCACCGGATCGAGATTTCGACCGAGATCCTGGGCTTTTTTCCAGTCATCACCCACACCTTCGGTCAGCGCGAACAATTCGGCCGCCGTCATTTCGAAAGAACGCACATCCTTGCGCTTGGCATAGATTTCCAACAGCTTCAGGCGAGCGGCGTTGCGATCGGGATGGTTCTTGAGGGACTCTTTGAGAATTTCCTCGGCCTGCAAATCTCGCCCATAGGCCAGATAGACATCGGCCTCGGCGACGGGATCGACATCGCCCGTATCGAGTTGGCTCGGCGAATAGGCCACAGAGGAACCCAGGGTGCTGTTGCGCGTATCCACCCGTTCCCCGCCAGTACCACCAAAGAAGCTGTCGGCCGCGCTCAGGCGGCTGTCGAAGACCGATGTATCGCGCGCCGGCTTGGAATGCTGGCGGCGGCGCATGAATGCCAAGGCCGCCAGCAAGAGCACGATGGCGCCGGCGGCAGGTGCGAACAGAGGATTGGCCAGCAAGCCTGACAGCCAACCCATTCCGGGCGACGCCGACACCGCCGGCTTGTTGGTGACCAGCGTGGGTTTGACGGCCGGCTTCGGTTTCGAAGCAGGCGCCGCAGCGGGCAATGGAATCGCAGATGGCGTCGCGGATGCTGCCGGTTTGGCCACGGCAGCTTGAGCCGAAGGCGATGACGCGCCAACCGGGGCTGGCACAGCAGCTGTCCCTGTCATGGCCGGGCTGCTCGTTGCGGCACGGACGGCGGCGCTGGCGCTTGCCGCGAGCTTGGACAACGCGGCGACGTTGGCCTTGGTTTCAGCTAACTGATGCGCCGTCGATTCGGCCTGCTTTTGTTTGGCGATCTCGCTGGCCTGTTCAGCCTGTTTTTGCGCCGCGGCGCCCACCGTCGCCTTGCTCAGCTTCAGTTGTGATTGGGCACCGGATGCGCCGGCAGCCGGCTCCTGCACTTCGGCCTGAACCTTCCCAGTCGCCTTGCGCGCATTGGTTTGTTCCTGCGGCGCGGCCTGGCTGGTCATTTCGGCCAACCTGCGTCGATAGGCCTCGAAATCATGGCTCTGCACGACGACGACCTGGTGCGCCTGGCTTTGCGGAATGGCCTGCACCTCCTGTGCACCAGGAATGCGCAGGATGGCGCCCGAACGCAGCAAGTTCATATTGCTGTCGATGAAGGCTCCGCTGTTGGCGCGGTACAGGGCCGTGAGCATTTGGTCCAGCGATGCGCCTTCGACGCCGAACCGCTGGGCAATGCTGGAGAGCGTGTCCCCTTGATGCACGGTATAGGTGCTCGCGGCAGACGGCTGACTCGGCTGTGCCGCAGGCGTGGGAGGTGCGGGCGTAGGAGGTGCCGTCTGGCGCTTGCTTTCTTGGCCCGCGGAAGGCGTTTGCTGGGCCAGCGGCGCCTGTTGCGCCGGAGCCTGCGGTGCGATCTGGGTTGCGGCTTGCGGCTCCTGGAAGGACGGCGGATCGAACAGGAGGGTGTAGTCCCGCGTCAACTCGCCATTGGCCCAATATGCGCGCAACAACACGTCGACGAAAGGTTCCTGCACGGGGCGTGAGCTGGTCAGGCGCAGATAAGGCGTGCCGTCGGGACGATGCTCCAGTGTGACCGTAAGGTCGGGCAGAATGCTGCTGTAGCTGAGCTTGCGCGACTGGAAAGCTGAAGCAGGGGCGATACCAACCTTGAGCGACGAGGCTTCGTTGGGCGTGATCTGAGTGATGTCGATGTCAGCGTGAAGGGGCTGACCCAGCGCGGACTTGACGGTGGCGTGGCCCAGACCGAACGCATAGGCCTGGGAAATCGCTCCAGGCAGTGCTGCCAGACACACCAAGCCGACGGCATGACGCCAATTGGCCACTTTGAACTCCCTGTATTGAGCTTTGGTTTTGTTCACGGCACGCTGCAGATTGATGGTCGAAACAACATAACATCCGCTAGTTAGACTGACAAGCTCGGCCAAATACTGAAGTTAAGCAATGCCGTGAACTGTCGCGTCCAGGCCATACAAGGGGGTTCATGCAGGGTTTGTGCCAGGCCCCTGCGCGACGTGGAATGGCGTCAGGCGCTCAGCAAAATCCGCAGCATGCGACGCAGCGGTTCCACCGCGCCCCACAGCAGCTGGTCACCCACCGTGAATGCGCCCAGATATTGGGGGCCCATCGCCAGCTTGCGCAGGCGGCCGACGGGGATGGTGAGGGTCCCCGTGACGGCGACCGGTGTCAAGTCGCGGATGCTGGCCTCGCGCGTGTTGGGCACAACCTTCACCCAGGCGTTGTCGGCGGCGATCATGGCCTCGATCTCGGCCAGCGGGACGTCCCGCGTGAGTTTGAGGCTGAGCGCCTGGCTGTGACAGCGCATCGCCCCGATGCGCACACACAGGCCGTCGACCGGAATGGCCGGCGCGGACGGACCGCCGCGCCCCAGAATCTTGTTGGTTTCGGCGCCGGCCTTCCATTCCTCGCGCGACACACCGCCTCCAAGGTCCTTGTCGATCCAGGGGATCAGGCTGCCCCCCAGCGGCACTTCGAAATTGCGCGTTTCGTCGGCGCTCAGGCTCCGCTGCTTGCCGATCACGCCGCGGTCGATGTCCAGGATGGCCGAGGCAGGATCGTCGAGAAGCGCTCCGACCTCGGCATGAAGGGTGCCGAACTGCGTGAGCAACTCGCGCATGTGCTGGGCGCCGCCGCCGGATGCCGCCTGGTAGGTCATGCTGGTCATCCACTCCACCAGGCCGGCCTTGAACAGGGCGCCCACGCCCATCAGCATGCAGCTGACGGTGCAGTTGCCGCCGATCCAGTTTCGTCCGCCCTTGTCGATTGCCGCGTCGATGACTGGCCGGTTGATCGGATCGAGGATGATGACGCAGTCGTCGCGCATGCGCAGGGTGGATGCGGCGTCGATCCAGTGGCCGGTCCAACCGGTGGCGCGCAGCGTGTCGAACACGGCGGTGGTGTAGTCGCCACCCTGGGCGGTGATGATGATGTCGCACGAGCGCAGGAAGTCGATGTCGTGCGCGTCGAGCAGCGGGTTGCTTGACTTCGCCCATGCGGGAGCCTGACCTCCTGCGTTGCTGGTCGAGAAGAACACCGGGTCGATGCAATCGAAATCGCCCTCTTCGCGCATGCGCTGCATCAGCACGGAACCCACCATGCCGCGCCACCCCACAAGCCCCACTCGTCTGTTTGCCATCTGATCCGTCTCGTCTTGAATTGCTTTCGTCCGCGCGCCTCAGCCCAGCGCGGCAACCACGGCATCGCCCATCTGCACACAGCCGACCCGGCGCGATCCCGGCTCGGCGATGTCCGCCGTGCGCAGGCCCTGGCGCAACACCGCCTGCACCGCCTGCTCGATGCGCACAGCCATCTCGGGCTGCGCCAGCGAATAGCGCAGCATCATCGCCGCGCTGAGAATGGTGGCCAGCGGATTGGCCATGCCCTTGCCGGCGATGTCGGGGGCCGAGCCGTGCGAAGGCTCGTACAAACCCCGCTTGTCCGCGTTCAGGGAGGCCGACGGCAGCATCCCGATGCTGCCCGTGAGCATGGCGGCCTCGTCGCTCAGGATGTCGCCGAACATATTCCCGGTGACGATGACGTCGAACTTCTTGGGCGCGCGCACCAACTGCATGGCGGCGTTGTCCACGTACATATGTTCGAGCTCGATATCCTGGTACTGCGCATGCACCTCCGTCACCACGTCCCTCCAGAACTGGAAGGTTTCGAGCACGTTGGCCTTGTCGACGCTCGTGACCTTGCCCGCATGCCCTGCAGCCTTGCGGGTGCGCGCGGCTTGAAAGGCGACATGGGCGATGCGTTCGATTTCCGGGCGGCTGTAGCGCATGGTGTCGAAAGCCTCGGGCTGGCCGGCGAAGGCGCCGTCGGGCGCGCTGCGGCGCCCGCGCGGCTGGCCGAAATAGATGTCGCCGGTGAGTTCGCGCACGATCAGGATGTCCAGACCTGCCACGACCTCGGGCTTGAGGCTGGAGGCGCTGGCGAGTTCGGCGTACAGCACGGCGGGGCGCAGATTGGCGAACAAGCCCAGGCTCTTGCGCAAGCCCAGGATGGCCTGTTCGGGACGCAGGGCGCGCTCCAAGGCGTCGTAGCGCGGATCGCCCACCGCGCCGAACAACACCGCATCGGCCTGCTTGGCCAGGGCCAGCGTGGCCTCGGGCAAGGGGTGGCCGTGCTTGGCGTATGCGATTCCCCCGACATCGGCGAATTCGAGCTCGAACCGCACCTGGTGCGACTCCAGCCGGCGCAGCACCTTCACGGCCTCGGCCATGATCTCGGGACCGATGCCGTCACCCGGCAGAACAGCGATTTTCATGAATGATGGGATGTTGGAGGTTCAGAGGATGCGGTGCGCCAGCCATGGCATGCGCGCTAGGCGCTCGGCTTCGAAGGCGCGAATCTTGTCCGATTTCTGCAGGGTCAGGCCGATTTCGTCCAGGCCGCCCACCAGGCAATCCTTGCGGAAAGCGGTGATCTCGAACGGCAGTTCGGTGCCGTCGGGCTTGATTACGCGCTGCCGCGGCAGATCGACCGTGAGCTGATAACCGACGAAGGCATAGACCTCGTCGAACAACTTGGAGACTTCGGACTCGGGCAGCACGATCGGGAGCAGCCCGGTCTTGAAACTGTTGTTGAAAAAAATATCGGCGAAGCTCGGTGCGATGACGGCACGGACGCCGTATTGCTCGATGGCCCAAGGCGCGTGCTCGCGCGAGGAACCGCAACCGAAGTTCTTGCGCGCCAGCATGATGCTGGCGCCTTGATAACGCGGCTGGTTGAGCACGAAATCCGGATTCGGCTTGCGCGTGGCCGGATCCTGGCCCGGCTCGCCGTGGTCGAGATAACGCCACTCGTCAAACAAGTTCGGCCCAAAGCCGGAGCGCCGGATGGACTTGAGAAACTGCTTGGGAATGATGGCGTCCGTATCGACGTTTTCGCGATCGATGGGAACCACCAGGCCCTGGTGAACGGTGAAAGCTTGCATGAGGAGCTCGAAAGTGTGAACGGGAACTTGCGTCGCGCGACGCTGGGCCTCAAAGACTGCGAACATCGACGAAATGCCCCGCGACCGCGGCAGCGGCAGCCATGGCCGGGCTCACGAGGTGCGTTCGCCCGCCCTGTCCTTGCCGTCCCTCGAAATTGCGGTTGGACGTCGACGCGCAGCGCTCGCCCGGCTCCAGGCGGTCGGCGTTCATCGCCAGGCACATGGAACAACCCGGCTCGCGCCACTCGAAGCCCGCGGCCCTGAAAATCTTGTCCAGCCCTTCGCGCTCGGCCTGGGCCTTGACCAGGCCGGAGCCCGGAACCGCGAGCGCCAGCCTGATGTTGGGCGCGATGCGCTTGCCGGCGAGCACGCGGGCGGCGTCGCGCAGGTCTTCGATGCGGGAGTTGGTGCACGAGCCGATGAACACCTTGTCGACAAAGATGTCGGCCAGCGGCTTGTTCGGCTCCAGGCCCATGTATTGCAATGCGCGCTCCATCGCGGAACGGCGCACCGGGTCCTTTTCCTTGTCGGGGTCGGGGACGCGCTCATCGATGGCCGCCACCATTTCGGGCGAGGTCCCCCAGGTGACCTGCGGGCGGATCCGGCTGGCGTCGAGATCGACCACGGCGTCGAACACGGCGTCGGGATCCGAGTGCAGCGTGCGCCAGTAGGCGGCCGCCTGCTCCCACTCCACATCGGTCGGCGCAAACGGGCGGCCCTTGATATAGCGCAGCGTGGTGTCGTCGACCGCCACCAGGCCGGCGCGCGCGCCGGCTTCGATGGCCATATTGCACAGGGTCATGCGCCCTTCCATGCTCAGCCCGCGCACCACGGGGCCGCCGAACTCGATGGTGTAGCCCGTCCCGCCCGCGGTTCCGATGGCGCCGATCACGGCCAGCGCGACGTCCTTGGCCGTGCAGCCCACAGGGAGTTGGCCGCCGACGCGCACGAGCATGTTCTTCATCTTGCGCGCCAGCAGCGTCTGCGTGGCCAGCACATGTTCGACCTCGCTGGTGCCGATGCCGAAGGCCAGGGCACCGAAGGCGCCGTGGGTGCTGGTGTGGGAATCGCCGCACACCACGGTCATGCCGGGCAGGGTGGCGCCTTGCTCGGGCCCGATGACATGGACGATGCCCTGGCGTCGGTCGTTCATCTTGAACTGGGTGATGCCGTTGGCGTCGCAGTTCCTGTCCAGCGTGTCGACCTGCAGGCGTGACACCGGATCGGCGATGCCCGCGGAGCGGTCGGTGGTCGGCACGTTGTGGTCGGAAACGGCAAGATTGGCGCTGATGCGCCAGATCTTGCGATGCGCCAGTTCGAGGCCCTCGAAAGCCTGCGGACTGGTGACTTCATGCACCAGGTGACGGTCGATATAGAGCAGCGCGGTGCCGTCGGAATCGACGTCCACCATATGCTCATCCCAGAGTTTGTCGTAAAGGGTGCGTGCCATCAATGTTCCAGGAGCATGGGGCCGCTTGGTGCCCGCTTCTTGTGCAGAACCTGTGATTTTAAGGCGAGCGGCGAGAAAAAACCCGGCCTCGGCCGGGTTACCGTACAGCAACGCGAGGCTGATCAGGCGCGCTGGGCGATGGGAACGACACTGCGCTGGACTGCGCCCGTGAAGAGCTGGCGCGGGCGGCCGATCTTGTACTCGGGGTCGGAGATCATCTCGTTGAGCTGGGCGATCCAGCCCACGGTGCGCGCCAGGGCAAAGATGGCGGTGAAGAGCGACACCGGCACGCCGATGGCCTTCTGCACGATCCCGGAGTAGAAGTCGACGTTGGGGTAGAGCTTGCGCTGGATGAAATAGTCGTCTTCGAGCGCGATCTTCTCCAGGGTCATGGCCAGCTTGAACAGCGGATCATCGTGCAGGCCGAGGGCGTCGAGCACCTCGTGGCAGGTTTCGCGCATCAGCTTGGCGCGCGGGTCGTAATTCTTGTAGACGCGATGGCCAAAACCCATCAGGCGCACCGATGAATTCTTGTCCTTCACCTGGTTGATGAATTCGCCGATCTTGGCCACACCGCCCTGCGCCTGGATGTCGTAGAGCATGTTCAGGCTGGCTTCGTTAGCGCCGCCATGTGCCGGCCCCCACAGACAGGCCACGCCGGCCGCGATGGCGGCGAACGGGTTGGTGCCGGACGATGCGCACAGGCGCACGGTCGACGTCGACGCGTTCTGCTCGTGGTCGGCATGCAGGATGAGAATGCGGTCGAGCGCGCGCTCGATCACCGGGTTGGGTTCGTATTCGTCGCAAGGCGTGGCCCACATCATGCGCATCAGGTTGCCGGCATAGCTCAGCTTGTTCTGCGGATACATGAAGGGCTGGCCCATGTTGTACTTGTAGGCCATGGCCACCAGCGTCGGCATCTTGGCGATCAGGCGCACCGCGGAAATATCGCGCTGCCCGGCGTCGTGCAGATTGATCGAGTCCGGGTAGAACGCCGACATGGCCCCGACCAGCCCGGTGAGAACCGCCATCGGATGCGCATCGCGACGAAAGCCCCGAAGGAAGAACTGCATCTGCTCGTGCACCATGGTGTGCTGGGTGACACGCGCGGTGAAAGCCTTCTTCTGCTCCACGTTGGGCAGTTCACCGTAGAGAATCAGATAACAGGTCTCCATGTAATCGCAGTGCACCGCCAGTTGCTCGATGGGGTAGCCGCGATAGAGCAGCTCGCCTTTGTCGCCATCGATGTAGGTGATCGCCGAACTGCACGACGCCGTGGACAGAAAACCCGGGTCGTAAGTGAATTTGCCGGTCTGCGCGTAGAGCTTGCGAATGTCGATGACGTCCGGACCCAGGGAGCCCTGGTGGATGGGCAACTCGATACTGGGCGATCCGTCGGAGAAGGACAGCGTGGCTTTGACGTCAGAGGGGGTCATGGTGCAGCTCCGGATGGGTGGAAGGGACATCGTCTCGGGGCTGCAATAGCCCCTGGGCAGTGCATGGCGTGAGCAAAAACAAGCGAGTCTTAAGCCGTCCTGAGCAGGCGCAGCACACGGATCCGGTCAGCGTTGCAGGGATCGGGCGGCAACGCGGCCTGGCCGAGAACGAGTTCGAGCAACGTGTTGTCGTCGAGCTCGAGCAGGGACTGCAAGGCATGCCAGTCCCGTGCGCTCAACGATTGCGCATGGCGCTCGAAAAAACGGCCGAGGATCAGATCGTTCTCCAGCAGGCCACGGCGCGCGCGCCAGCGCAGCCGGCGCAGCTCGGCGGCGTCGGGAACGCGGGCTTCGGGGCTGGCGTCCTGCAGCATGACTCAGATCGCTCTGCGCAACATCAGATCCTTGATATTGCCGATGGCCTTGGTCGGGTTGAGGCCCTTGGGGCAGACATCGACGCAGTTCATGATGGTGTGGCAGCGGAACAAGCGATAGGGGTCTTCCAGATCGTCCAGGCGGGCATTGGTGGCCTCGTCGCGACTGTCGGCGATGAAGCGGTAGGCCTGCAATAGGCCCGCCGGGCCGACGAATTTGTCCGGGTTCCACCAGAAACTCGGGCAGGCAGTCGAGCAACTGGCGCAAAGGATGCACTCGTACAACCCGTCGAGCACTTCGCGCTGCTCGGGACTTTGCAGGCGCTCCTTCTCGGGTGGCGGCGTGTCGTTGATCAAGTAGGGCTTGATCGAGTGATATTGGTTGAAGAACTGCGTCATGTCCACGATCAGATCGCGGATCACCGGCAGCCCCGGCAGTGGCTTGAGGACCACCGGCTCTTTCAAGCTGAGCAGGTTGGTGGTGCAGCTCAGACCGTTCTTGCCATTGATGTTCATGCCGTCGGAACCGCACACGCCCTCGCGGCACGAACGGCGAAAGGCGACGGTCTCGTCCACGTCGGCCTTGATGCGCATGAGCGCGTCGAGCAGCATCTTGTCGTTGTGCTGCAGCTCGACCTCGTAGTCCTGCATGTAGGGCTTGGCGTCCTTGTCCGGGTCGTAGCGGTAGATGGAAAACTTCATCTTGCGGGTCATGGGGGTCTCCGGCGGCGGCAATTAGAAGGTGCGCGCCTTGGGTTTGAAGGTGTCCACGGACAGCGGCTTCATCTGCACCGGGCGATAGGCGAGGCGGTTGTCCTCGCTGAACCACAGGCTGTGCTTGAGCCAGTTCACGTCATCCCGATCGGGATGGTCGCGATGCGAATGGGCGCCCCGGCTTTCCTGCCTGGCCTCGGCCGAAATGATGGTGGCGCGCGCCGTTTCGATCAGGTTTTCCACTTCGAGTGCCTCGACCCGTGCGGTGTTGAACACCGTGGATTTGTCCTTGAGGTGGATGTGCTGAACGCGCTGTTCGATTTGCGCGATGGCGTCCACCCCGGCGCGCAACAGCTCCGAAGTGCGGAACACGCCGCAATGCGTCTGCATGGTCGCGCGTATGGCGTTCGCCACGTCCTGGATGGATTCGCCCGACTTGGATGCATCCAGTCGCGCCAGGCGGGCCAGCGCGAGATCCGCCGCATCGGCCGGCAGGGGCTTGTGGCTGCGCTTGAGCAGATCGCTCGAGGCGATGTGCCTGCCCGCGGCACGGCCGAACACCACCAGATCGAGCAGGGAGTTGGTCCCCAGGCGGTTCGCGCCGTGCACGCTGACGCAGGAGCATTCGCCGATCGCATACAAACCGCCAACCACCTGGTCGCCGCCGTCCGCCCCCACCGTCAGAACCTGGCTGTGGATGTTGGCCGGGATGCCGCCCATCTGGTAGTGGATGGTGGGCACCACGGGGATGGGCTCCTTGGTGCAATCGACGTTGGCGAACTTCTGGGCGATTTCGGCAATCGACGGCAGGCGCTTGTGGATGGTCTCGGCGCCGAGGTGGTCGAGCTTGAGCAACACATGGTCCTTGTGCGGACCGCAGCCACGCCCTTCCTTAATTTCCTGGTCCATCGAACGCGAGACGAAATCGCGCGGAGCCAGATCCTTCAGCGTGGGCGCATAGCGCTCCATGAAGCGCTCGCCGTTGGCGTTGAGCAAGATGCCGCCTTCGCCGCGCACACCCTCGGTGATGAGCACGCCCGCGCCCGCCACGCCGGTGGGGTGGAATTGCCAGAATTCCATGTCCTGCAGCGGAATGCCGGCGCGTGCGGCCATGCCCAGACCGTCGCCGGTGTTGATGTAGGCATTCGTCGACGCGGCGAAAATGCGCCCTGCTCCGCCGGTCGCCAGCACGGTGGCCTTGGCTTCCAGGATGGTGACCTCGCCGGTTTCCATCTCCATCGCCACGACGCCGAGAACGTCGCCTTCGGCGTCGCGGATCAGGTCCAGCGCCATCCACTCGACGAAAAAGTGGGTGCGCGCGGCCACGTTCTGCTGGTACAGGGTGTGCAGCAGGGCGTGGCCGGTGCGGTCGGCGGCGGCGCATGCGCGCTGCACCGGCTTCTCGCCAAGGTTCGCGGTGTGACCCCCGAAGGGGCGCTGGTAGATGGTGCCGTCGGGGTTTCGATCGAACGGCATGCCCATGTGCTCGAGCTCGTACACGGCGCTCGGCGCCTCGCGGCACATGAACTCGATGGCGTCCTGGTCGCCGAGGTAGTCGGACCCCTTGACCGTGTCGAACATATGCCAGTACCAGCTGTCCTCGCTCATATTGCCGAGCGAGGCGCTGATGCCCCCCTGCGCTGCAACCGTGTGCGAGCGCGTGGGAAAAACCTTGGACAGCACCGCGACGTCCAGCCCCTCGCGGGCGAGCTGCAGCGCGCAGCGCATGCCGGAACCACCGGCGCCCACGATGACCACGTCGAATTTGCGTTGATTGACTTGCACGGCTTACGCCCTCCACAGGACTTGCACGGCCCAGCCGGCGCAAGCCACGAGCCAGACGATGGTGAGCACCTGCAGCGACAAGCGCACCCACACGGGCTTGATGTAATCCATCCAGATGTCGCGCATGCCGACCCATACGTGGTAGAGCAAGGCGACAACGGCGACAAAGCTCAGCAGCTTCATCCACTGCGCGGCGTACAAAGCCTGCCAGCGCGCATAGCTCAACGGCTCGGGCCAGACGAAATAGCCCAGCAGCACGAGAACATAGACGGCCAGCACGACGGCGGTGACGCGCTGGGCCAGCCAGTCGCGAAAACCGTAATGCGCGCCCACCACCAGGCGGTGTGCGCCAAAATTCGGTGCGCTCATTTCAGGCTCCCCAGAAAATGTGCGCAGCAAAAGCGCCCGTGGCCAACAGCGAGACCACGAATGTGACCACCGCCAAGACGCGGCCCTGCTCCTTGCTGACGATCTGGAAGACATCCATCATGAGGTGCCGCACCCCAGCCACCCAATGATGGGCCAGCGCCCAGAACAGGCCGAGCAGCACCAGCTTGACGGGCCACCACCCCAGCACCTGCCCAAGCTCGGCATAGCTCTGCGGGGAGCGCAGGCTGGCGTCGAAGGCCCACAGGGCAAAAGGCAGAAGCAGGAACATCACGGCCCCGCTGATTCGGTGCAAAATCGAAGCAATAGCCGCGAGAGGCATGCGGTAGCGCACGATCTGGGCGACGTGGATATTGCGGTATTCGGGTCGTTTTCGTGTGTGAACGGTTTGCATCGTTGTTGGACCTCCACCTGACTGTGAAGCGAGTTTATTGCGTCGCCATGACCTTCATGTCGCTGTTTGCCGCCGGGTTCAACTCAGTGCGTTGCGGTAGTAGTGATGCGCCGTGGAATACAGGCCGCGCCGCAATTCCACAGGCTGGTCGCCGTAACTGAACGACAGGCGCTCGACCAACAGCAACGCTTGTCCCGCGCGCACCTTCAGCAGTTCGGCTTCCTGCTCGCCGGCGTTGACGGCGCGGATCTTCTCCTCGGCCCTGACCATGCGCGTGCCGAATTCCGATTCGAACAGGGCGTACAGGGGCCCCTGGTACCGCTCCAGGCGCTCCGCGGTGAGGCCGCGAAACGATGCGCTTTGCAGGTAAATGTCCTCGTACACCACCGGCTCGCCGCCCATGCGCAGGATGCGCCGGATTTCGAGCACCATGTCGCCGGGCTTGATGCTCAGAGCCCGCGCCACGTCGGCCGCCGCGCGTATGCGGTGGCATGCGAGGAACTGCCGCTCCATGCGCAAGGCTTGGCCGGGTTCGCCATCGGGCACCAGACGCAGGAAACGGAACTTGACCTGTTCTTCGTGATGCGTGGAAACGAAGGTCCCGCGCCCCTGGCGCCGGATCAGCAGATTCTCGGCCGCCAACTCGTCGATGGCCTTGCGCACGGTGCCCTGGCTGACGCCAAAGCGCACGGCGAGCTCAGCCTCGCTCGGGATGATCTCTCCGGGCTTCCACTCCCCGCTTTGCAAGCCGCGCGTGATCAGCGCCTTGATCTGCTGATACAGCGGGCTGAATACAGGTGCCGCGTTGCCCGCCGCCGATCCGGCAGGTTGATGGGAAGGTGGGAGCGGACTGGCCATGCGCTGCATTGCAGCACAGGCTCGGCAGCTTGTCTAGCCTGTCTTAATAGATGTCTTATATATGACATAGGTTCATTGACGCCGGGGCGCCCCGCGCCTAAACTGCTTGATGCGCCGCATCATGACACGGTCTAATGTGTCGGCTGCCATGGAGCGTCATCAACGCTTCATCATGAAAAACGAGCCCCCCGACCTTCCATCCGCTCATCCAACGGAGTCCATCATGACCAAAGCCCCCATGCGTGTTGCCGTGACCGGCGCAGCCGGCCAGATCGGCTATGCCTTGCTGTTTCGCATCGCCTCCGGCGAGATGCTGGGCAAGGACCAGCCCGTCATCCTGCAACTGCTGGAAATCCCCGACGAGAAAGCCCAGAAAGCGCTCAAGGGCGTGATGATGGAACTGGAGGACTGCGCCTTCCCGCTGCTGGCCGGCATGAGCGCGCACGGCGACCCGAACACGGCGTTCAAGGACATCGACGCCGCCCTGCTCGTCGGCGCGCGTCCGCGCGGCCCCGGCATGGAGCGGCGCGACCTGCTTTCGGCCAATGCGCAGATCTTCACCGCGCAGGGCAAGGCGCTGAACGCCGTGGCCAAGCGCGACGTGCGCGTGCTCGTCGTCGGCAATCCGGCCAACACCAATGCCTATATCGCGATGAAATCGGCCCCGGACCTGCCGAAGAAGAATTTCACCGCCATGCTGAGGCTCGACCACAATCGCGGCCTGTCCCAAATCGCCGCCAAGCTCGGCAAGCCGGTCGCCTCCATCGAGAAATTCTGCGTCTGGGGCAACCATTCGCCGACCATGTATGCCGACTACCGCTTCGCCACCATCGAAGGCGAGCCGGTGAAGGATCTGATCAACGACGACGACTGGAACCGCAACACCTTCCTGCCCACCGTGGGCAAGCGAGGCGCGGCCATCATCGAGGCGCGCGGCCTGAGCTCGGCGGCCTCCGCAGCCAACGCCGCCATCGACCACATGCGCGACTGGTTCCTCGGCACCAATGGCCGCTGGGTGACGATGGGCATCCCGTCCGATGGCTCCTATGGCATCCCCGAGGACATCATGTTCGGCGTCCCTGTCACCTGCGAAGCCGGCGCCTACAAGCGCGTGGAGGGCCTGCCCATCGACGCGTTCTCGCAGAGTTGCATCGACAAGACCCTTGCCGAGATCATGGACGAGCGCGACGGCGTGAAGCACCTGCTGTAAGCCCGGCTCGCGCCTAGCCAGCACCCACCGGAGGATGACACCGTGACCCCACTCACAGCCGGGCAGCGCTTCCGCGAAGCGCAGCGACAGGAGCGGCCGCTGCAGGTTGCCGGGGCCATCAATGCCCAGCACGCCCTGCTCGCCAAACGCGCCGGGTTTCGCGCCATCTACCTGTCGGGCGGCGGCGTGGCCGCCGGATCGCTGGGCATGCCTGACTTGGGCATCAACACCCTGGACGACGTGCTCACCGACGTGCGGCGCATCACCGACGTGTGCGATCTGCCGCTGCTGGTGGACGCGGACACGGGTCTGGGCCCGAGCGCCTTCAACATCGCCCGCACCGTCAAAAGCCTGATCAAGTTCGGCGCGGCGGCCATGCACATCGAGGACCAGGTCGGCGCCAAGCGCTGCGGCCACCGGCCCGGCAAGGAAATCGTGAGCACCGCGGAAATGGTGGACCGCATCAAGGCCGCTGTGGATGCCCGCACCGATGCCGGCTTCGTCGTCATGGCCCGCACCGATGCGCTGGCCGTCGAAGGGCTGGAAGCCGCCATCGAGCGCGCCGTGGCCTGCGTCGAAGCCGGCGCCGACATGATCTTCCCGGAAGCCATGACCGAGTTGGCGATGTACCGCCGTTTCGCCGACGCGGTCAAGGTTCCCGTGCTGGCCAACATCACCGAGTTCGGCGCCACGCCCTTGTTCACGACGCATGAATTGCAATCCGCCGGCGTGGGCTTGGCGCTGTACCCTCTATCGGCCTTCCGCGCCATGAACAAGGCGGCCGAAACGGTCTACGGCGCCATCCGCAAAGAGGGCACGCAGAAAAACGTCATCGACATCATGCAGACGCGCGCCGAACTGTATGACGTCATCGGCTATCACGATTACGAACGCCGTCTGGACGCGCTGTTCGAGCAGGAAAGGGCCAAGTAAACCCGGCCGCACCAAACCGAGGAGACAAGCATGAGCGAAGCCCAAGCCACCACACCGCCCAAACAGAAGAAATCCGTCGCGCTCTCCGGCGTCGTCGCCGGCAACACCGCGCTATGCACGGTCGGCCGCACCGGCAACGACCTGCACTACCGCGGTTATGACATTCTCGACATGGCCGATGTGTGCGAGTTCGAGGAGATCGCCCACCTGCTGGTGCATGGCAAGTTGCCCAACAGGGCCGAGTTGGCGGCGTACAAGGCCAAGCTCAAGGCGCTGCGCGGCGTTCCGGTCCAGGTGCGCGCCGTCCTGGAAAACCTGCCTGCCTCCAGCCACCCGATGGACGTCATGCGCACCGGCGTTTCGGCGCTGGGCTGCGTGCTGCCGGAGAAGGACGACCACAGCATTCCCGGCGCACGCGACATCGCCGACCGGCTCATGGCCTGCCTGGGTTCCATGCTGCTCTATTGGTACCACTACAGCCACAACGGGCGGCGCATCGAAGTCGAAACGGACGACGAATACATTGCCGGCCACTTCCTGCATCTACTCCACGGCAAGCCGGCGCCGATGCATTGGGTGCGCGCGATGCACACCTCGCTGAATCTCTATGCCGAGCACGAGTTCAACGCCTCGACATTCGCCGCGCGCGTGATTGCGGGAACCGGAAGCGATTTCTATTCCTGCATCGCCGGCGCCATCGGCGCCCTGCGCGGCCCCAAGCATGGCGGCGCCAACGAAGCGGCCTTCGACACCCAGAACCGCTATGACAATCCCGACGAGGCCGAGGCCGACATCGTGCGGCGCGTGGCAAACAAGGAAGTCATCATCGGCTTCGGCCATCCGGTCTACACCATCGCCGACCCGCGCAACGAAGTGATCAAAAACGTGGCCAGGCGGCTGAGCGAGAAGGCGCACGACATGAGGCGGTTCAACATCGCCGAACGCCTCGAAGCGGTGATGCGGCGCGAAAAGAACATGTTTCCGAACCTGGATTGGTTCAGCGCCGTGAGCTATTCCCTGATGGGCGTGCCCACTGCGATGTTCACCCCGCTATTCGTGATTTCGCGCACCAGCGGCTGGAGCGCGCACGTCATCGAGCAGCGTGTGGATAACAAAATTATCCGCCCAAGCGCGAATTACACTGGTCCCGACGACCTGTCATTCCTGCCGCTGGAGCAGCGCCCCTGAGCCTGCGAATGCGGCGAATTCTGCGCTGAGGAGACCTGACCATGATGCGCCAAGCTTTGTCTGCAGCCCGCCCCATTCCGACGTTTTTCGGTGCCTTCATCGCCGCCACCCTGCTTTTGCCGGAGGTCCATGCCGCGCAACCGTTGCCAGGAAACAACGCTCAACCATCCGCCGAGCAACGTGCCGCAGCGACCGCTGCCGCAGAGCAAGCCGTCAATCCCGCCTACCAGATGAAATGGGGCCACATGCGCTGTGGTTCGCATCAAACGATGGACGTGAAGCGCGAAGGCGCGAGCGACCACACCATCCTCATCACCTGGAAAGGCAAGCGTTATTTGCTCACCCGCAAGCCCACCACGACCGGCGCCTACCACTTCGACGATGTCAAGGCCGGTCTGGTGATGATCCAGATTCCCGCCAAGAGCATGTTGTTCGACAAGCGGGACATGACCCGCCTGGCCGACGACTGCAACCCCATCGTCGCCAGCAAGTAGTTCACCTCCTCCAACCGCTCCATGACCGCAGCCATCTCCAACGTTCGCCCCGCCCCCGACCAGATCCTTGCCGACATCGCCGACTACGTGCTCGGCCAGCGTCAATTCCAAGGACTTGCATTTGAAACTGCCAGGCTGTGCCTGATCGACACCCTAGGCTGCGGGTTGGAGGCGTTGGAGTATCCGGCCTGCACCAAGCTGCTTGGCCCGGTCGTGCCGGGAACGGTGGTGCCGAACGGCGCCAAGGTTCCCGGCACGCCTTACCAGCTCGACCCCGTGCAGGCGGCGTTCAATATCGGCGCGATGATCCGCTGGCTGGACTTCAACGACACCTGGCTTGCGGCCGAATGGGGCCATCCGAGCGACAACCTCGGCGGCATTCTGGCCGTGGCCGACTGGATCAGCCGCACCGCCGTGGCGACCGGCAAACCACCCCTGGCGATGCGCGACGTGCTCAACGCCATGATCCAGGCGCACGAGATCCAGGGAATCATCGCGCTGGAGAACTCGTTCAACAAGGTCGGGCTCGACCATGTGGTGCTGGTCAAGGTGGCCACCACGGCGGTCGTTGGGCGCATGCTCGGCCTGTCGCGCGACGAAATCATCAACGCCGTGTCGCTCGCCTGGGTGGACGGGCAAAGCCTGCGCACCTACCGCCACGCCCCCAACACCGGCAGCCGCAAGAGCTGGGCCGCGGGCGACGCCACCAGCCGCGGCGTGCGTCTGGCGCTCATCGCCCGCACGGGTGAAATGGGCTACCCCTCGGTGCTCTCGGCCAAGACCTGGGGGTTCTACGACGTCCTGTTCAAGGGCCAACCGTTCAAGCTCCAGCGGCCGTTCAGCTCCTATGTGATGGAGAACGTGCTGTTCAAGATCAGCTACCCGGCCGAATTCCATGCGCAGACCGCCGTGGAAGCGGCGATGCAGGTCCACGCCCAGCTCGAGGCCATGGGCAGGACCGCCGCGGACATCGCCTCCATCAGCATCCGCACCCACGAGGCCTGCATCCGCATCATCGACAAGAAGGGCCCGCTGAGCAACCCGGCCGACCGGGACCACTGCATCCAGTACATGGTGGCGGTTCCGCTGCTGTTCGGGCGCCTCACGGCCGCCGACTACGAAGACGCCGTGGCCGCCGATCCGCGCATCGACGCGCTGCGCGGCATCATCACCTGCGTCGAAGATCCCCAGTTCACCAAGGACTATCACGACCCGGACAAGCGTTCCATCGCCAACGCGCTCACCGTCACGTTCAAGGATGGCAGCCGGCTGCCCGAAATCGTCGTCGAGTACCCCATCGGCCACAGACGCCGCCGCGAGGACGGCATCCCCCTGCTCGAAGCCAAGTTCCGCACCAACCTGGCACGCCGTTTCGCACCGCGGCAACAGGAACGCATCGTGCGCGCCTCGCTCAACGCCGCCACGCTCGCCGCCATGCCTGTGCACGAGTATGTCGACCTGTACTGCCAGGCTTGAAATCCCGACCGTCTTTCCCGCAGCAACAACCCATTCCCGGAGTTCGCCATGGCCACCGCGACCAAGATCACAAAAACCGCCAGAGCCCCCAAGCACGCCTTTGCCGGCACCCTCAAATCCTTCAAGACCGCCAGCGGCAAGGCTGGCAAGTTCTATTCCATTCCCGCCCTGGGCAAGGCATTGGGGGTTGACGCCTCGCGCCTGCCGGTGTCCATCCGCATCGTGCTGGAATCGGTGCTGCGCAACTGCGACGGCAAGCGCGTGACCGCCGAGCATGTGCAACAGCTCGCCAACTGGAAACCGAACGCCCGGCGCACCGACGAGATTCCCTTCGTCGTCGCACGCGTCGTCCTGCAGGACTTCACGGGCGTGCCCCTGCTGGCCGACCTCGCCGCGATGCGCAGCGTCGCGGCCGAGATGGGCAAGAGCCCGAAAGCCATCGAACCGCTGGTGCCGGTGGACCTCGTCGTGGATCACTCGATCATGATCGACCACTACGGCGACAAAAAGGCGCTCGACCTGAACATGAAGCTGGAATTTCAGCGCAACCGCGAGCGTTACCAGTTCATGAAATGGGGCATGCAGGCGTTCGACACGTTTGGCGTCGTGCCCCCCGGGTTCGGCATCGTGCACCAGATCAATCTGGAATACCTGGCCCGCGGCGTGCACAAGGGCGCGGGCGACGTGTATTACCCCGACACCCTGGTCGGTACCGACAGCCACACCACGATGATCAACGGTGTCGGCGTGGTCGGCTGGGGCGTGGGCGGCATCGAGGCCGAGGCCGGCATGCTGGGCCAGCCGGTCTACTTCCTCACCCCGGACGTGGTGGGCGTGGAGCTCAAGGGCGCACTGCGCGGCGGCGTCACCGCCACCGATCTCGTCCTCACCATCACGGAAATGCTGCGCAAGGCCAAGGTCGTGGGCAAGTTCGTCGAGTTTTTCGGCGAGGGCACCGAATCCCTGAGCGTGCCGGACCGCGCCACCATCGCCAATATGGCACCCGAGTACGGCGCCACCATGGGCTTCTTCCCGGTGGACGACAAGACCCTGGACTACTTCAAGGGCACGGGGCGCAGCAAACACGAGATCGAGGCCCTGGCCGCCTATTTCAAAGCGCAGAAGCTGTTCGGCGTGCCGCGTGCCGGCCAGATCGACTACTCCACCTTCCTCACGCTGGATCTGTCCAGCGTGGCGCCCTCGCTGGCCGGCCCCAAGCGCCCGCAGGACCGCATCGAGCTCGGCGCGGTGAAAACCCGATACGCCGAACTGTTCGCCGCGCCGATGGACCAGGGCGGCTTCAGCCAGCCTGCCGAGCGCCTGGGCAAGCCTGTCACGACCTCCGGAGGCATCGATCTGCGCGATGGCGACGTGCTGATCGCGGCCATCACCTCCTGCACCAACACGTCCAATCCCAGCGTGCTGCTGGCTGCCGGTCTGTTGGCCAAGAAGGCGGTGGAAGCCGGGCTGAAGGTCAAGAAGCACATCAAGACCTCGCTGGCCCCGGGATCGCGCGTCGTCACCGAATACCTAGAGCGTACCGGACTCCTGCCGTATCTGGAAAAGCTGGGCTTCTATCTGGCCGGCTATGGCTGCACCACCTGCATCGGCAACGCGGGGCCGCTGGCGGCCGACATCGATGCCGCCATCACCGCCAACAATCTGGTATGCGCCGCCGTGCTGTCGGGCAACCGCAACTTCGAAGCGCGCATCCACCCCAACATCAAGGCCAATTTCCTGGCCTCGCCGCCGCTGGTGGTGGCCTATGCCATCGCCGGCACGGTCACGCGCGATCTGATGACCGAGCCGCTCGGCACCGGCAAGGGCGGCAAGCCGGTCTACCTCGGCGACATCTGGCCGTCCACGGCCGAGGTCGACAAGCTGCTGAAGGTCGCTCTCGACCCCAAGGCCTACAAGGCCAACTACACCCAGGTTCAGGACAAGCCCGGCAAGCTGTGGAACCAGATCGCGAAGTCGTCCGGCCAGGTCTACAACTGGCCGGACAGCACCTATATCGCCGAGCCGCCGTTCTTCGCCGGCTTCGGCATGACGCCGGCCGCCGCCGCGTCCAGCGTGCAGGGCGCGCGGGCGCTGGCGCTGTTCGGCGACTCGATCACCACCGACCACATCTCCCCCGCCGGTTCGATCAAGGACAGTTCGTCCGCCGGCAAATGGCTGCTGGAGCATGGCGTGATCAAGGCCGACTTCAACTCCTACGGCTCGCGCCGCGGCAACCACGAGGTGATGATGCGCGGCACCTTCGCCAACGTGCGCATCAAGAACCTGATGATCCCGCCGCAGGCCGACGGCTCGCGCGAGGAAGGCGGCGTCACCCTGTTCCAGCCCTCGGGTGAGAAGATGTTCATCTACGACGCCGCGATGCGCTACATCGCCGAAGGCACGCCCACCGTGATTCTCGCCGGCGAGGAATACGGCACCGGCTCCAGCCGCGACTGGGCGGCCAAGGGTACCCAGCTGCTGGGCGTGAAGGCCGTGGTGGCGCGCAGCTTCGAGCGCATCCACCGCTCCAACCTCATCGGCATGGGCGTGCTGCCGCTGCAGTTCCTCGGCGACGACTCCTGGCAAAGCCTGGGCGTCACCGGCAGCGAGACCTTCGACGTGCTGCTGGGCGACACCGTCAAGCCCCAGCAGGACGCAACGCTGGTCATCCACCGCGCAGGCCAGCCGGACCAGCGGGTGCGGGTGAAGCTGCGCATCGACACCCCGATCGAGGTCGACTACTACCACCACGGCGGCATCCTGCCCTACGTGCTGCGCCAGTTGCTGGCGGCTTGAGCCAAAGAGCCCCGCGTCCTCGACGCAATCAGGACTCAACCCGGGCCAGGCCCGGGTTTTTCATGGCGCCTCCAGCACGCGCAAAAGCGAGCTGGTGTCGTCAGACCCCATGCCCAGCGCCATGAGCCGGTCGAGCTGGGCCTGCACCACGCGCAGCGCCGGCAGTTGGAGTCCCGCCTGGCTGGCGGCTTGCGCGGCCAGCCCGAAGTCCTTGGCGTGCAGACGCGCCTGGATGCACGCCGAGAAATCGCGCTCGGCCATTTTCGGCCCCATGAGATCAAGCATGCGGCTGCCGGCCATGCCGGCCGCGATCGCCTGCAGCACGCGCGGCAGGTCGGCGCCCTCCGCGGCGGCAAAACGCATGGCCTCGGCGATGCCCTCGATATTGATCACCTGCACGATCTGGTTGCACAGCTTGGCCACTTGGCCGCAGCCGGCCGGACCGACGTGGGTGATGGTGCTGCCCAGCAGGCGCAGCAGGGGCAGCGCCTGAGCGAAGACCTCGGCCTCGCCGCCCACCATGATCGACAGGCTCGCCTCCCGCGCCCCCTGCTCGCCACCCGAAACCGGCGCATCGAGGAGAGACAGGCCGCGTTCGGCCAGCTGCCGGGCGAAGTCCCTGGCTCCCGCAGGCGCGATGGTGCTGTGGTCGATGCAGATCGTGCCCGCTTCGGCGCCGTGGATGACCCCATCGGCGCCGAGCAGAACCTGCCCCACGTCGGGAGTCGACGTGACATTGCTGAAAACAAACGCGGCTCCCCGCGCGGCCTGCGCCGGGCTGTCGCACACATGCATGCCGCAGCCTCGCGCGCGCTCCCGCTTGAGCGGATCGCGCGCGTAGACGCGCAGCGCGTACCCGGCGCGATGCAAATGCCCGCACATGGCCCAGCCCATGGCGCCGAGACCGATGAAGGCCAGGGTGCGGAGATGGTGGGCGGTGGCAGCGGCGCCGGGGTGTTGCGCCGCGTCGGGCGGCTGCAGAGTGGTCATGGTCGAGTCCTTGCATGAAACATGGCCCCCGATCGTAGGGGCCGCCACACCGATGGATCAGCCCGACCTGCCGCCATACTCCGGCCTGTCATTGCGCGCCGGCCTGAGCGCGTCTTGCGTCCGGCCCTCGGCGCGCTGCTGGCGCCATTGCTGCTTGCGTTGCGTCCACTCGGCAAGGCGTGCGTGAGCATCCAGCGACGCGGCCTGCATCTGCTCCGGCGAGGCCTGCTGTGCGGCCAACTCGACCCGGATGCCGTTGGGGTCGAAGAAATAGATCGACTTGAAGATGTGATGGTCGGTCACGCCCAGCACCTCCACACCCTCGGCCTGCAGTCTGGCCTTCGCCGCCTCCAACTCGGCCACGCTGCCGACCTGGAGCGCGAGATGGTTGACCCAGGCCGGCGTGTTGGGCGACGGCTGGCTGATGGCATCGTCGCCCAGGTCGAAAAAGGCGATGAAAGAGCCGTCTGCCATGCGGAAGAAAATATGCGTGTAGGTGCAGAACTCGCCTGTGCTCGGGACATGATCGCTCTGAATGATGTGATAGAGCGGCAGACCGAGCAGGTCCTCGTAGAAATGCCGGGTTTCCTCGGCATCGCGACAACGCCACGCGAAATGGTGAAGACCGAGAATGTGGCACGGGGCCGTGCCCGCGCTTGGCAGCGGCAGTGGGGAATCGGACCGATCCATCATGCGTCTCCATGGTGTCGAGGCAAACCTTGTCGCCTCACGGTTTCACATTATGGGCCGAGCCTGGCGTGGTGCAAGACGAGCGCGAAACACAGGGTCCGCCGGATGTGAATAGAACCTGCCTATGGTTCACATTGAGAAGCTGCATTAGACATCGTCACAGAGGGAGACTAAATTAATTGGTTGCCGCATGCAGCGGCAACAATCGTGTCCAGCTTCTGCACCCTAGGAGAAAACGATGACAGCACTCAAAGGCTCGAAAACCGAGCAGAATTTGAAAGACGCCTTCGCCGGCGAATCCATGGCCAACCGCCGCTATCTGTACTTCGCAGCCAAGGCTGACGTGGAAGGGCAGAACGACGTGGCGGCCCTGTTCCGCTCCACCGCCGAAGGCGAGACCGGCCACGCGCACGGCCACCTGGAATTCCTCGAAGCCGTCGGCGATCCCGCCACCGGCCTGCCCATCGGCCCGACCCGCGACAATCTGAAGGCCGCCGTGGCCGGCGAGACCCACGAGTACACCGACATGTACCCCGGCATGGCCAAGACCGCGCGTGACGAGGGCTTCGAAGAAATCGCCGACTGGTTCTCCACCCTGGCCAAGGCCGAGCGTTCCCACGCCAACCGCTACCAGAAGGCGCTGGACGTGCTGGCCGACTAGGGCCTGTTCACGCTATTTCTACGCCCGCGCAGAAATAGCGTGAACAGGCCCTAGTCACGATCAAGCGCAGACGCACAAGCCCACGGCAGCCTCGCGCTGCCGTGGTGCATTAAGGCCCGTGCATTTGCAGGCGAAAATTGACGCACCTGCTGTTGCGGCCGATGCAACCCACGATTCGAGGCAAACCACATGTCCACGCGCGAAGGCAATCTCGACGCACCCACCCGGCACCCGCTGGACTGGCTCAACCCCAAATTCCACGACGAACAGGACTGCCTGCACGAGCTCGAACGCATCTTCGACATCTGCCACGGCTGCAGGCGCTGCGTCTCGCTGTGCCAGGCCTTTCCCACCCTGTTCGACCTGGTGGACGAGAGCAGCACGGGCGAAGTCGACGGCGTGGACAAGCAGGATTACTGGAAGGTCGTCGACCAGTGCTACATGTGCGACCTGTGCTACATGACCAAGTGCCCCTATGTGCCGCCGCACCCCTGGAACCTGGACTTCCCGCACACCATGCTGCGCGCCAAGTCCATCCAGTTCAAACAGGGCAAGGTTTCCAAGGCCAACCAGTTCCTGGCCTCGACCGACACCCACGGCAAGCTGGCCGGCATTCCCATCGTCGTGCAGGTGGCCAATGCCGCGAACAAAATGCCCCCGGTGCGTGCCGTGCTGGAAAACACCCTGGGCATCGACCGCAACGCCTGGGTGCCCGAACTGGCCAGCAAGAAATTCCGCGCCGCTGCGCCCAAGGCGGCCACGACCCATGCCCCCGACGGCGAACGCACGCCCGGCAAGGTGGCGGTGTTCTCGACCTGCTACATCAACTACAACGAACCCGGCATCGGCCTGGATCTGCTCAAGGTTCTCGACCACAACGGCATTCCCTACGAGCTGGTGAACAAGGAGCAATGCTGCGGCATGCCCAAGCTCGAACTCGGCGACCTCGACGGCGTGGCGCAAGCCAAGGAGGCGAACATTCCCGTGCTGGCGAAGTACGCCAAGGCCGGCTACGCCATCCTCACCGGGGTGCCATCCTGCACGCTGATGTTCAAGCAGGAAATCCCGCTGATGTTCCCCGGCGACGCCGATGTGAAGGCCGTGCAGGCGGCGATGTGGGACCCGTTCGACTACCTCGTGTCGCGCCACAAGGACGGTCTGCTCAAGACCGACTTCCAGCAAAGCCTGGGCAAGGTGTCCTATCAGATCCCCTGCCACGGCCGCGTCCAGAACGTCGGGCGCAAGACCGAGGAGTTGTTCAAGCTCATCGGCCAGAGCGTGGACGTGAAGCTCACCACCATCGAGCGCTGCTCGGGCCATGCAGGCACCTATGGTGTGAAGAAAGCCCACCATGACGACGCCATGAAAATCGGCAAACCGGTGTTCAAGGCCATGGCCGCCCCGCAGCCCGACTTCATCAGTTCCGACTGCCCGCTGGGCGGCCACCACATTGCCCAGGGCATCGCCGAGCTGGGCGGCCCGCAGCCCAAGCTCGAGCATCCCCTGACCCTGCTGCGCATGGCCTATGGGCTCTGACGCGCGGCATCTTTCCGACACGAACCGGAGAACACCATGACCCTGACCCGCGACAGCCTGCTGACGCTCGAGGCCTATGCCAAGGCCCGCAAGCAGATGAAGGTCGAGATCATCCCCCACCGCATGCTGCGCTCGGTGCGCCTGGGCGAACACATGAACCTGCAGTTCGAGGACGAGAAAACCATCCGCTACCAGATCCAGGAGATGCTGCGCATCGAAAAAATCTTCGAAGAGGAAGGCATCCAGGACGAGATCGCGGCCTATGCGCCGCTGATCCCCGACGGCCGGAACTGGAAGGCGACCATGCTATTGGAGTACCCAGACGTCGAACAGCGCCGCCGCGAACTGGCTCTGCTCATCGGCGTCGAGGACAAGGTGTATGTGGAGATTCCCGGCCAGCCGCGCGTCTACCCCATCGCGGACGAAGACCTGGAGCGCGAGAACGCGGAGAAAACATCCTCGGTGCACTTCCTGCGCTTCGAGTTCACCCCGGCGCACATCCAGGCCATGCGCACCGGAGTGCCGATCACCTTGGGCTGTGAGCATCCGCACTACGCCATGCAAACCGTCATCTCTCCAGCCACAGCCGCCGCGCTGATCCAGGACTTCAAGGCCGACTGATCCACGCCAGTGGGCTGGTACGTCCTGCAGAGCAGGCGCGCCCCGATCCCCCAGACCTCGCACCATGCTCATCGTCCTGTCTCCCGCCAAAAGCCTCGACTACACCAGTCCCATCCCCGCCCTGCCCGTCACCCGACCGCGGTTCATTCAGCAATCGGCAGAACTCATCGATATCCTGCGCCGCAAGAGCCCCGTCGAGTTGTCGAAGCTCATGGACATCTCCGACAAGCTCGCGGTGCTCAATGCGAACCGCTACGCCGCGTGGTCGCTGGAATTCACGCCGGACAACAGCAGGCCTGCCATCCTCGCCTTCAACGGCGACGTCTACGAAGGCCTGGACGCCAGCCATCTCCAGCCCAAGGACCTGGAATGGGCGCAGAACCACATCGCCATGCTCAGCGGCCTGTACGGCGTGCTGCGCCCGTTGGATCTGATGCAGCCCTACCGCCTGGAAATGGGTACCAGATTGGCCAACCCCAAGGGCAAAGATCTCTACGCCTACTGGGGCAGCGACATCGCGCAAACCCTGCGCGAGCAACTCAAAGGCCATGAGCACCGCGTGCTGGTCAACCTTGCATCCGACGAATATTTCGGCGCGGTCGACACCAAGGCTTTCGGCCTGCCGGTGATCCAGCCGGTGTTTCAGGACGGTGAAAACGGCAAGTTCAAGATCATCAGCTTCTACGCCAAACGCGCGCGCGGCCTCATGGCGCGCTATGCCATCGTCCACCGCATCACCGACCCGGAACACCTCAAGGCCTTCGACCTCGAAGGCTACACCTACGCTCCGGACGCCTCGAACGCAAGCCGCTGGGTGTTCCGCCGCGCCAAACCCGTGCCGGCTCGGGTATGATTTTGTCTTTTCGGGGACGTAGCTCAGCTGGGAGAGCGTCGCGTTCGCAATGCGAAGGTCGGGAGTTCGATCCTCCTCGTCTCCACCAAAAACCAGTTCACCGGCATCCGTACAAGGCCGCAACGCCAAGAGAAATCAAGGCGTTGCGGCCTTTTTCATCCCGGCGCCGTTCGTGCGCTTCCTTTGTGGATATCCGGAGGCTCGCGGAGATACGCAGCCACCAGGCGCCTCGCCCTGCGCCTTCCGAACGGCTCGACACACCGGTTTTGTCGCCGTATCGCGTGACGCTGGAAATCTGCGAAATCCTTGTAAGCCGATTATTTGGACGGGGTGGCCTGAGAAGCCCCACTGGCCGGCGTTGCGCCAGCAGATGATTGAAGCCATAGCTCCGCCGCTTGGGCCATGATCGCCTGCATGCCGCCCTCATGGCCGACAGCACGTTCGCGTAGGCGATTGACCAACTCGGCGGGAAGCCTGCAGGCAAGCGGCACCAGCTTGACTGCGGAGTTCCGCGACTTGCGTTCGGGCCTTGCCCCGGCAGCGGCAGCGCTTTGTCCAAAACGCTGAGGAACGATGCCTGACTTCATTCTCCCGTCGAGTTTTTTCGCCAGGTGTTTCTCGAGATCCGTCTTCTTCATGCTCATGGGTCGTCCCCGGTGGATTGGCCGCCATTGTCTACCACGGTGTTCGGCAGGCTCGATCTGGAACATCGTTGGCGTGCGAAAAGGGCGTGGCTACACTGGACTGGAGCGAGGCTTGCGTTCGAAAACATGGCATCGCCACGCCTGGCTTCCCGAAACCCAAGGGCCAGCCGAGAACGGCGGCATGGGCAAGCGGCCGCTGTCCGGCGGATCCGTCGCCGGCCTTCTGTTGAAATGCATGGGCTGGTGAGCAATACCGAAAAGGGAGCCGACCGTTGGACATCAAAGCCCTGCAAACAACCCTGCGCGAGTTCGCCGCCGAGCGGGACTGGCGACCGTTTCACACGCCGAAAAATCTGGCGATGGCCTTGATGGTGGAAGCCGCGGAACTGGCGGAAATCTTCCAGTGGATGACGCCCGAACAATCGCGGGCCGCGCATGCGGACGTCGTGCTGCAGGAGCGCATTGGCGACGAGGCCGCCGATGTGCTGCTCTATCTGCTGCAACTGGCCGACCACACCGCCGTCGACCTCAAGCGTGCCGTGGGCCGCAAACTGGTCAAGAATGCCAGGAAGTATCCGCCGCGGCGTCCGGGTCTTCCAGCAGGGCCGACGATCACGGCGGACGCGCAGACGCATGTGCTGGTGGATTGGGAGAATGTTCAACCCAAGGATACCGACATTCGTACCCTGGCACCTGATGTGACCGACGTCTGGCTGTTCCATGGCCCTCACCAAAAGAAGGTGGATGCGCACCAAGACTCGTTCGGCGAACGCATCACCCTGGTGCCCATCGCGCGCGCCGGCAAAAACGCGCTGGACTTCCATCTTTCGTTCTACATGGGCTATATCGCGTCTCGGCATCCGCATGCCCGTTTCGTGGTGATTTCCAACGACAAGGGCTATGCGCCCATGATCGAGCACGCCACAGGCCTGGGGTTTTCTGCCCGCCAGGTTGGTTTCATCCAGGCCGAGGTGGCGGCCAAGCGCGCCCCGAGCAAGACACAGGCGGCCAAAACGGCCGCGAACTCCAAAGACTCGGGCAGGCAAACCACCGCCAAGCATCCCGCCGCGGAGCCGCCGCCCACGGCCGAGAAACCGGCCAGCGCCACGCCCCCAGCCGCCAAGACCGTAAGGCCCAGGAAAACAGCCAGCACCAAACCCGCGAAGACCAAGACGGACATCTCGCCACCACCGTCCACGACGCCACCGGCAAAGAGCCCAACGGTGAAGGCGGCGCCAGCCAAACCCGTGCCCTCCGCCAAACGCACGGCCCCGGCGAAAAAAACCGCCGTGACGCCGGCAGCGACAAGTGCAATGCGCGAACCGGAAAACGCGATGCCGCCAAAACCGGAAGATTTGCGCAAGGCTCTCCGCCATGTCGAGGCCAGCATCAAGAAGTCAGCCAACAAGCCGGCGCGCCAAGCCAGACTGGTGGCCAGCATCAAGTCCCTGTTGGGCGCTGCGGCGGACGATGCCGTGGTCCAAGCCGTCTTGCGCCAACTGCAAGACGGTGGCAAGGTGCGCATCGACGGCAAGGGTGCGGTGACCTATGAGCTGTAGGCTCAAGTTCCGATTCCAAGGACACGCCGCGCCAAACATGGCCTGATGCACACCGATGGGCCCGGAACACGACCGAGGGCTGAATGATGTCGCTTCGAACCCTGCAGATTGACGATCAGCTTTTCCAGTACGTTCTCGACCACTCGCTGCGCGAGCACCCGGCGCAAAAGGCGCTGCGCGAGGCCACCCGCGACCATCCGCAAGCCAGGATGCAGATTGCGCCCGACCAGGGCCAGTTCATGAGCTTGCTGGTCAAGATGCTGGGCGCGCGCCGCACGATCGAGATCGGGACGTTCACCGGATACAGTGCTCTGACGATAGCCTTGGCGCTGCCCGCCGATGGCCATGTGCTGGCCTGCGACATCAACGACGAGTACACCCGCATCGGGCGGCCCTTCTGGAGGCAAGCCGAGGTCGACCACAAGATCGAGCTGGTCCTGGCACCGGCGCTGCAGACGCTCGACGCGCGCTTGTCCGCAGGCGAGGCCGGAAGTTACGACTTCGCCTTCATCGACGCCGACAAGGTGAACTACGCCCACTATTACGAGCGGTGCCTCGACCTGGTGCGCGTGGGCGGCCTGATTGCCTTCGACAACATGCTCTGGGGCGGTGCCGTGGCGCACCCGGCGAAGGACGCCGAGACGGCGGCACTGCAGGCGCTGAACGCCCAGCTCCACCACGACACGCGCGTCGACCTCGCGCTGCTGACGGTCGGCGACGGCCTGACGCTCGCACGCAAGCGCTGAGCCCGCGAGTGTCGGGAACCGCACGCGCCTCGGCGACGCGCCCATGCAACGGCCCCCGCGACGCCTCCAGGCCCCGACCCCTCGATCAACCCAAACTTCACACCTGCCTCATTCATGAACACCAACTGGTTTTCCGCACACGTCGATCTGATGCTCTACATCTACGGCGGCATGGCCCTCATGCTGGTGCTGTTCACGCTGTGGCGCGCCCGTCAGCGCAAGCGCAAAAATTAGGGGCATGCTTGAAAGTTTTCAGCTGGGCGCTCGTACGCACAACTGGACGCCTGCTCGAGGCGATACAAGCCCCTCCGGGTCATGCCCCGCTCCGCAGCCGCAACAGGCGTGCCGCCTGCTCGACCCGTGTGTCGTCGATCTCGCGCAGAACACCGCTCACGTCGACCGCGCCGTGTTGATGCTCGAAGCGGCCGGTGAGCACGATCTCGGTGTGAAGAACGCCGCGTTGATACAGATCCCAGATCTCGTGCCCATACTCCGCCTGCAGCAGTTCCGGCGCAAAACGCCCGAAGAAGTTGCGCAGGTTGGCAACGTCGCGCAACAGCATGCGATTGGCGTGATTGTTGCCGGCGGCATCCACCGCCTGGGGTAGATCGATGATCACGGGCCCATCCGCCCCCAGCAGGATGTTGAACTCGGAGAGGTCACCATGCACGATCCCGGCGCACAGCATGCGCACGACCTCCTTCAGCAGGGTGGCATGATGGGCGCGTGCCTGCTCGGGCGCGAACACGACATCGTTCAGACGCGGTGCGGCGTCGCCATTTTCGTCGGCCACGAGTTCCATCAACAGCACGCCGTCACAGAAGTTGTGGGGCTTGGGCACGCGCACGCCAGCTGCGGCGAGGCGGTACAGCGCGTCGACCTCGGCTCTCTGCCAGGCGTCCTCCTGCGCCTGGCGGCCGAAATGCGTGCCTTTGGCCATCGCGCGTGCTTGGCGGGTGTTCTTGACTTTGCGGTTCTCGGTGTAGTCCACGGCCTGCCGGAAACTGCGCTGCGTGGCCTCCTTGTAAATCTTGGCGCAACGGGTCTCGTCGCCGCAGCGCACGACGTAGACCATGGCCTCCTTGCCGCTCATCAGCTGACGTACGACCGTGTCGATCAGGCCTTCCTCAATCAGGGATTGCAGTCTCTGGGGTGGTTTCATGCACGCCATTGTGCGCGGAGCCCGGGAGGACCGCGCCGAACTTCGCTTGCCCCCCCACAAGGACTGCTTGCGCCTTGCCGCGGCAAGGCCGAACCGTCTCGTATGCGGGACAAAAATAAATAGGCAAGCACGAAAACCGAAAAAGCAGTATCCTTCGCCTTGTAGATATGCAATAGACCGTCGTTTTGTAGGCCTCTGCTGTGTCCTGTGACAGGCCCAGTCGATTTCCCCAAGTGATTTTCTTGCGTGTTTCTGCATTGCGCTGGCATGTGCTGCGCATCACTTGTATATGGAACTGATATGACGACTCAAACAGGCACCGTGAAATGGTTTAACGAAGGCAAGGGCTTTGGTTTCATCGCCCAGGATGGCGGCGAAGCCGACCTCTTCGCCCATTTCAGCGAAATTCAAGGCAGTGGCTTCAAGACTCTGACCGAGAATCAGCGCGTTCAATTCGAAGTCAAGCAAGGCCAAAAAGGCTTGCAGGCTGCGAACATCCGCCCGCTCTGACATGCATGTCGCGCGCCATGCGCGATGAAAAAACGCAGCCCAGGCTGCGTTTTTTTTCGCCTACATGCGCCATGGCAACGGTTTTCTGGCGCGCCCGGCTGGAATCGAACCAGCGGCCCTTGGCTTCGGAGGCCAATACTCTATCCACTGAGCTACGGGCGCAATGCTTGACACAGTTCTGCGAGCCCCTGCTATAGCGGACTCCGTGACTGGCGACTGCCGATGCGTGGCAACCGCGTCGTGTTCCGCCTTTGGTGACGGAAATCAACGTGCAAGTGTATCAGCTGCTCTGCGGCCGAAGACGGCGCCCAAAACGATGCGCGCAGGCCATATCATGCTGCCGGTTGCACCAACTTGACCTTGTCCCCTTCTTTGCATCGACAATCATGAGCGCACATCAACCCAAGCCTTCCAACGAAAGCGGCGATCTGCCTTTTGCCCCCACGCTGCGCAAGACCATCCTCATTCTGCTGATCGGCTTTGCAACGCCGATCATCATCCTGTTGCTGATCGTGCATTTCATTTCGGATGAAACCGTGCCTCCGGCAGGCTCGGCCTCACTGTCGACGGCAGCGGTGAACGAACGTATCGCACCGGTCGGCCAGGTCGCCGTGGCGTCGAGCGCGCAGGCCGCATCGCAGGCCAATGCCGCGTCGATGTCGAGCGCAGCGCCGGCGGCATCCGCATCCGGGCCGGCCGCCGGTGGCGCATCGGCTGCCGCTGCGACGGGCGGCGCGGCGATGGTTGCCAGCGCCGATGCTGGAAAGAAGTTGTACGAGTCGACCTGCATCGCCTGCCACGGCACCGGTGTCGCGGGTGCCCCCAAGGTGGGCGACAAGGCGGCTTGGGGGCCCATCATCGCGCAAGGGATGCCCGTGTTGTATGACCGCGCGATCCACGGCTTTACCGGCAAACTCGGCACGATGCCCCCCAAGGGCGGCAGCGCCGCGAGCGATGCGGACGTCAAGGCCGCCGTGGACTATATGGTGGCCCAGTCCAAGTAGGGCTGCGCTTTCCAGCCAGCCTGCGCGATTTGCGGACAGGCCACCGGATGCGCGCAACGCCCAGGCAAGGCGCAAGAAACCCAGAAAGCCCGCTTCGTGCGGGTTTTTCTTATGCGGTATCCGCAGGCGGCTCGCGCCCGGCGTACAAGTCGATGGATGGACGCGTGCAAAATCCAAGCACGCGCTGCAAATCGCCAAAGTGAACGCGCTCCAGCCGCAGCGCCTCGCATCCCGGCAAGGCCAGGATTTGAAACGCATCGTCAAGCCAGGGCGCGAGCAAACTCGTGTCGAGGCTGTGCATGATGGCGGGACCCGCCGTCGTCGCAAAGAACAAGCGCCCGTTTTCGTCGACATAGCCAGCCGTCGTCACACAAGCCTGGCCGGTTTGCGCCAACCAAGAAGGTTGCAAGCCTCCATCCTCCATGCCGTGGAGCCGCAGGATCAGGGGCGCGGCTTCCAGATCCACATACACCCGCTGCGGCCCGTTCTGGAAGAACCAGTAACCCTGCGGATCTGCGGCGTAGTTGCGTTGGATGAATTCCACCAGCTTCTCGTGCTGAATTCGGCTGGCTCCGACCTTGTCCAAGCGGCCGTCGCCCTCGCGCGGCCAGGGATGGACCTCGGCATCGCGAATCCACCATTGCCCCCTTGCGTCCAGCGCCAGCCAACCGGTGCAGGCGGGTACGTCCGGCCAACGCTGCAGGGCTTTCTGCACGAGTGGATCCATCTCACAGGCCGTGGCGAAAAAAATGCAGCACGCGCTGTGGCATCCAACCCAGCAGCCCGGGGAAGCCACCCTGCGCGAAGCCGGCGTGGCCGCCCTGCTCGGGCTGTTCCAGCCACACGCGCGGCGCGATTTCGCCGGGCGCCGGCAAGGCAGACGGCGGCAAGAAGGGGTCGTTGCGCGCGTTGAGGACCAGGGCGGGCACGCGGATCGAGGCCAGTTGTGGCTTGCTGGATGCCCGGCGCCAGTAGTCGTCGGCGTCACGAAAACCGTGCACGGGGGCTGTGAAGGCATTGTCGAAGGCGTACAGGTCGCGCGCCGCCGCGATGGCATGCACATCCGCCAAGCCCGGATGGCGGCGCGCCATGGCGATGGCCTTGGGTTTGAGCGTGCGCAGGAACATGCGCGTGTACACCATCCGGTTGAAGCCGCGCGAAATGGCGTCTCCGCCGGCTGCGAGATCGATGGGCGCGCTGATGCTGGCCACCGCCTGCACCACGGTCGCTGCGCCGTGGCCCGACTCCTCGGCCCAGCGCAGCAAGGCGTTGCCGCCCAATGAGACCCCGGCCGCGTAGCGCGGGCCCGGATGCGAGACTTCAAACCGGCGCAAGATCCAGTCGATCTCCTGCCAGTCGCCCGAGTGATAGGCGCGCGGCGCGCGGTTCGGCTCCCCCGAGCAACCTCTGAAATGGGGCACGGCAAGATTCCAGCCTGCCCGCAGGCAGGCATGGGCCATGGCCCGCGCATAATGGCTCCGGCTCGAACCTTCGAGGCCGTGAAACATGATCAGCAGCGGCTCCGCTCCAGCCCGTGCCGCGGCGGTCCGATCCACGTCGATGAAGTCGCCATCCGGCGTATCCCAGCGCTGGCGTACCCAGACGCATCGACCCGTGTGGGGCGCAGGGCGGGAAAACAGGGCCGGCCAGATGGTCTGCGCCTGGCCTCCTGGCAGCCAGCGCGGCGCCGCGTAAGGCGTCAAGACGTGATTGAGCGTATCGCCGCGGCCTTCGCCCGGCATCTCAGCGTCGGAGTGGGGCGTCAATGCAGACGCTCCGCGGTGGCGATGACCTCGGCCACCTCGTGTGCCGTGCCCGGACTGGCGTGGTGCAACACCATGCGCCAACCGTCGGGGGTCTTGATATAGATGTTGGTGGCCAACACGAAGGCAAATTTCGTTTCTCCGGGGTCTGCCTGCATCTGCACCCTTTCGACGACGCTGTGCACGGCGCAACTGAGGGTGTTGGTCCTCAGGACGCGCTCGGGCGTGATGCGCAAGACCCCGCGAGAGAGGATCTGCTCGAAGCTGGCGCGAATGGCGGCCGCCCCGACAATGCGCGGACCGCCCGGATGGACGCAGACCAGATCGTCCTCGTCGGCCCAGACACGCATGAGCATGTCGACATCGGCGGCTTGCAGCGCCTCGTAGAAAACCGTCTCGGCGGCCTCCGCCGAGCTTTGCAGGCCGGCGCGCGCGGATGTCGATCGTGGCATGAAGACGCTCCTGTCAAGGGTGACGTTTTGCTGGGTGCGGCAGGATGCGGCACGGAGTCCGCACGCTGGGCTTCATTTGAACACCACCGTCTTGTGACCGTTCATCAGGATGCGGTGCTCCACATGCCAGCGCACGGCGCGCGCAAGAACCTGATTTTCAACGTCCTGCCCTGCGGCCGTGAGGGCTTCGGCATCCAGGCCATGGTCCACCCGCTCCACATCCTGCTCGATGATGGGGCCTTCGTCCAGATCCGGCGTGACGTAGTGCGCAGTGGCACCGATGAGCTTGACCCCCCGTTCGTGCGCCTGGGCATAGGGCCTGGCGCCCTTGAAACTTGGCAGAAAGGAATGGTGGATGTTGATGGCCCTGCCCTGCACCTCGGCGCAGAACTCCGGGCTCAGGATCTGCATGTAGCGCGCCAGGATCAGCAGTTCGACATGCTGTTCCCGCATCAATGTGGCCATGCGCTGTTCCTGGGCCCGTCTGCTCTGCATGTCCGCCCCCGGTCGCAGCGGCGCATGGTGGAATGGCACGTCGTAATGCCCGGCCAGCGCCGCGCAGTCCGCATGGTTCGAGATCACGCCGACCACCTCCATCGGCAACTGGCCAGCGCGCCAGCGGAACAGCAAATCGTTGAGGCAGTGCGCCTGCCGACTCACGGCAATCAGCACGCGCATGCGCCGCGCCACGGCATGCATGGAGACATGCATGGAAAAGCGCGTGCGCATGTCGGCAAACATCGGCTCCAGCTTCTCCACCGAGTCGAGATGTGGGGGCGCCTCGAAATGCACGCGCATGAAAAACAGCCGCGTGGCCGGATCCCCGTACTGCTGGGAATCCAGAATATTGCAGCCGGCCCGGTACAGCAGGCCCGACACCGCATAGACGATGCCCTTGACATCGGCACAGGACAAAGTCAGGACATAGTCGTTGTTGTTGGCGTTCATGCAGCGGTCCGTTCATGCCGCTGAGGCGGCGGCATCCCAAGCGACCGATTCTAGGCAGGCCGTGCTGCAAATCGCCGGGCCGAGCAGTTCCTGCGGCCGGGCGCCGAACTTGCCCCGCCATAGCCCCTTCGCGAGGCTTGACATACCCCGCATCATTGAATAAGAATGATTCTTATTTATTTTGTAACCCCTTGCCATTTTCCAGCCCATGCGAACCCACCCAGGCGCGATCCGCTCCACGACCAAAGCAGTCGCTCCCATCGTCCCGCGCACGTTCGGCGCATGCGGGCGCAAACGCGTGGCCGAGTTTGGCGCGAGCCTGGTGCTTGCGGGGTTGCTTGCCGCCTGCGGCGGCGACAGTTCGTCCCCGCCCCAGTTGAGTGCCGCCGCCCGGATCGGAGAACTCGCGTTCAAGGATCCCTCGTTGTCGGCCTCGGGACGCATGTCGTGTCAAAGCTGCCACGACCCGGCGTTCGGACATTGCCCATCCCCCTTCAACACGATCACGGCCGGTCCGGTGGCCCTGGGCGGCGCCGACCTCAACCAACCCGGCACGAGGGCCGTGCCGTCGATCAACTATCTGAGGTTCAACAAGGCCTTCCACTTCGCCAAGGACGGCACGCCAACCGGCGGCTTCTTCTGGGACGGTCGCGCGCAAAGCCTCGCGGACCAGGCCGGCGAGCCTTTGCTCAATCCAGCCGAAATGGCGAATGCGAGCAAGCCGAACGTGGTGGCCAAGCTGGCCCGGGCCGGCTACGCGGAACAATTCCGCGCGGTGTTCGGCGCCGACGTGTTCGACGACCCCGAGGTTGCGTACGCGCGCCTGGTTTACGCCATCGCGCAATACCAGCAGGAAGACCCCGATTTCGCCCCGTTCTCCAGCAAATTCGACGCCTTCCAGAACGGGCGCGCGGAGCTCACGGCGCAGGAGTTGCGCGGCCTCGCCTTGTTCAATGCGCCGAACAAAGGCAATTGCGCCGCCTGCCACAGCAGCCTTGCGGCGGATGGCCACCCGGCCCTGCTCACCGACTTCAGCTACGACAACCTGGGCCTGCCGCGCAACGCCGCGATTCCTGCCAATGCCGACCCCGCGCACACCGACCTGGGGCTTTGTCAAAGCTCCGCACTGCAGGGCGCACAACGGCCCGATCTGTGCGGGTCGTTCAAGGTGCCGAGCCTGCGCAACGTGGCGCGTAAGCGCTGCCTGTTCCACAACTGCGCATTCACCGATCTCGCGCAGGCCGTGCGCTTCTATGTGAGCCGGGACACCCAGCCGCAGGCGTGGTACCCGCCGGATGCCCAGGGCCAGGTGGTGGCCTACAACGATCTGCCCGCCGAATATCGGCAGTACGTCAACACCACCGAAGCTCCCTACGACCGGCGCCCGGGACAGGCCGCGGCCCTGACCGAAGCCGAGATCGATGACCTGGTCGCGTTTCTCTCCACCCTGAGCGACGGCTGGCAAGGCGCCGCACGCTAGTGGCGCGACCGCGCCCTTCGGATGGTCTTTTGCGCGACCATCCGCCCTCGCCTGTTTCCCCACCCATGCAACAACCGCAACCATGTACGCACAACACACCCATACCGATCTGCGCCCATCCTCGATGACCTGCAAGCTCCGGCGCGGCGCGCTGGCCGTGGCGCTCGCCGCCTACGGCACATTCGCCTGGGCCGACGAAACCAACCATGACGGCGCCGCGCTGAGTCTGGAAGTTCAGACGCTGCGCGCCGAGTTGCAGGCCTTGCGCGACGAGGTGCGCGAACTGCGCAAGCAGGCCGTCGCCGAGGCCACGGCTGCCCCGTCGGCCAAGGCGGCTGCCGCCGTCCAGGCTCCGGCAGGCGGCGAGTCCAACGATGCAGCGTCGATGCCTGGAGGGGGCCAGCAAGGCTCGCCACTGACCCTGTTCGGCTACGGCGAACTGGGCTACACGCGCCCGACCCGCGACCCGTCCGCCGCGACGGCCAATCTCACGCGCGGCGTACTGGGCTGGGGCTACGCCTTCAGCCCGGACACGCGCATGGCCGCCGAACTGGAACTCGAGAGCGGCGTGGCGTCGTCCAGCGACGCCGGCGAGATCGAACTCGAACAGTTTTATGTCGCCCACGACATCAACCCCGGCCTCACGCTCAAGACCGGGCTGTTCCTGATGCCCGCCGGCTACCTCAACCAGTCGCACGAGCCGGCCGCCTACTACGGCGTGTTCCGCAATGAAGTTGAAACCCGGGTCATTCCGTCCACCTGGCGCGAACTCGGCGCGGGCCTGGAAGGCACCACCGAGTCGGGATGGCGCTGGAATGCCGGACTGGTGACCAGCCCCGACCTGGGCAAATGGGACCCAGCAGCCGGCAGCGAATGCGCGCTGGCGCCGCTGCAATGCACGCATCAGGAGGGCTCCCAGGCCAAGGCCAAGGGGCTCACGGTCTATGGCGCTTTGAACTACGACGGCGTTCTCGGCCTGAACGTCGGCGGCAGCCTGTACACCGGCGACGTCGGCCAGGGCCAGGCCGGCTTCGCCGGCGCGCGTTATCAGCTCGGCGAGTTGCACGCGCGCTGGGAACCCGGCCCCTGGCAGTTCCAGGCCCTGGCCGCCTACGGCCGCTTCACCGGCGTGGCGGCGATCAACGCGACGCTGTTCGCCGGCCAGCCGACGCCGATTCCCGACGGCTTCGGCGGCGCCTATCTGCAGGCGGCCTACCGCGGCTGGAACGCCGGCGGCTACCGGCTCTCGCCCTTCGCCCGCTATGAGTTCCTCAATACCGCCCGCGGCTATTCGGGTATCCCGCAGGGGCTGACCCCGCCCGATGCGCCGACGACACGGGTGCTCACCAGCGGTGCCAGCCTGTTCCTCACGCCTCAGGTCGTGTTCAAGGCCGACTATCAAGTGTTTCGCGGCCAGCGCGAGCGCAATGCGCTCAACCTCGGTGTCGGCTTCCAGTTCTGATTGCGTCCGGAGTCCGTGCCATGCATAAACGCGACCTTCTCCGCCACTCGGCCCGTTGCGTGCTCCTGGCTGCCGGCAGTGGCCTGCCGCTGCTGGCCTGGGCCGTCCAATACCAGAGCCCGCAGGAGGCCATGCGCGCGCTGTTTCCTGCCGCCGCGCGCTTCGCCGCGATGTCCGATCCGCTGACCCCGGCCAGACGCGCACAGGTCGAACGCGAAGCCGGCAGCGGCTTTCCACCCGGCGATACGCCGCGCTGGTGGACAGCCGTCGATACGCGAGGCCAGTTGCTGGGCCATGTCGCGCTGGACCACGCCGTCGGCAAGACCGAGCTGATCGATTTCGCCGTCGGGTTCGCGCCCGACCACGCCATCGTCGGCGTCGAGATCTTGGCCTATCGCGAATCGCACGGCGCCGAGATTCGCCTGCCTGCGTGGCGGCGGCAGTTCGTCGGCCGCAAACATCCCGGGCAGCTGCGTTTCGGCGACGACATCCGCAACATCGCCGGGGCCACGCTGTCGTGTCAACACGTCAGCGACGCGGTGCAGCGCCTGTCGGCGCTCGTGGCGCTGCTGCCACAGGGATGAGGCCGATGCGCCCCGCGCGGGCTCCCGGCGGCCCGTCCGGATTGTTCCGCCGCGCCCACCTCGCGCTCGGCACCCTGGTCGAGCTGCAGTTTCATGCCGACGACCAAACCCAGGCAAGCCGCGCCATGCGAAGCGCCTGCGCCGTGCTCGACCGCATCCAGGCTGCGATGAGCGCGCACAGCCCGCACAGCGACCTGGCACGCATCGCCCGTGCCATGCCGGGTTCGCTGCTGCGGGTCGACTGCCACACCACCGCCGTGCTGCGCCGCGCAAGGCACTGGCATCGCGCAAGCGGTGGGCGCTTCGATCCGCGCGTCGGCGCCGCGCTGGCGGCACGCGGCCTGCGACCCGGCCTGGCCCGGGGCGAAGCGGCCTGGGCGCGCGATCTTGACGCGGTTTGCATCGAGGACGACACCCATCTGCGCGTCCGCCAGCCGCTGGCGCTGGACTTCGGCGGCATCGCCAAGGGCCATGCCGTGGACTGCGCCGTATTGGCCTTGCAGGAAGCGGGCATCGCCAGCGGCCTGGTCAATGCCGGCGGCGACATGCGCGCCTTCGGCCCGTGCAGCTGGCCGCTGGCCCTGCGCCTGCCCGCTTCGGCGGTCGCATTCAGCGGCCCCACCGCCCTACCCGGCTGGCTGCGGCGCGGCCTGCATGACGCGGCCCTGGCCACGTCGCGCCTTGGCCAGGACCTGTCCTGGCCCCATGGCCGGCCCGGGCGTGCAGGCCATGCACAGTCGCCGCAGTTGGTTTGCGTCCTGGCCCGGCGCTGCATCGATGCCGACGCGCTGACCAAGGCCTTGCTCGTGTCGCGTCGCCTGCCTCCCGGGCTGCTGCAGCAGGCCGGCGCGCGCGGCTGGCGCATGGACGTCGAGGCGCGTTGACCATGCTCGCGCCCATGAAGACCCGCCATGCGACACCGTCCCGCCACGCCTCGCCGGGATCCCGCCACCGGTGGGCCTGGAACCGCCGCGGCATGGCCCTGATCCTGGTCTGCGTGCTGCTGCTGTGGATCAGCGGCCTGGCCGTGCGGGGCATTCCGCAAGACGTGCTGTTCGCCGGCCCGCCCTGGCTGGCGACGGCGCGGCTCGCGGCCCATGTCGTCCACGGTGTCGCCGCGTGGAGCGCAATGCTGCTGGCTGGACGCTGGGTTTGGCCCCATCTGGCACAAGTGCTGCGGCGGTGGCGGGCGCGCCCTGCAGGAACCGCCACCCTCGCCGCCGGCGGGCTGCTCGCAGCGTCGGGCATCGCCCTCGGCTACGCGCCGCTGGACTGGAGCATGCCGCTGGCCGACTTGCATTGGTGGCTCGGGCTGTCATGGCCCGCGGCCCTGCTGATGCACGCTGGCAGGCGGCTGCGGCCGCGGCGCGCTCCTGGAGGATGAAGCCTGGCTTAAATCGCGGCGCCGGACCTGTCGCCGCGCCTGGGCAAGGAAACCGGCCGCCTCGGGTGGAATCCAATGTTCGTGCCCGGCAACACGGGCCGAGTTGCCGCTGCGGCCATACCGTATGCGCCCAGCCATGGCGTGGCCGCGCGGCTCTTCGTCAGACCACATTCGCATGGAGTCGCCATCATGAATCTTCCGCATCCAGCCCTGAAAAATGCCGCGGCCCTGGCCGTGGCAGTCCTCCTGCCGTTGGCCGCACCACAGGCCGGCGCGGCAACCGTTCACACCCAAGGCCCCGTGCAGTACCTCTGCGGGGGCGTGGGCGAAGGCGCCTTGCACCGCCTGCAGGCGCAGGCCGGCAAGTTCGATCTGGGTTTCTGGATGGTCAAGGGGCCGCGCGGCGAATACCTGGCCGACGTGCCGGTCAAGATCGCGCAACACGGCAAGACCCTGGCCTCGTTCACCGCCGCAGGCCCGCTGTGCTACTTGAAAGTCCCCGCGGGAACCTACACCATCACCGGGAGCCATGACGGCACGACGCGCACCATCCGGGCATCCCGCGGCGAGATGGGGCGTGAATTGCGCTGGTAGGCCGGCCGCGCCGGCAAGACCGAGGCGGGGCGCGACATGGCCCTGGCCGCCCCAGCGGCGGGGTCAGCCGTTGCGGATGCGCGCGACGATCGCCGCGGTGAATGCGCGCGTGTCGGCCCTGCCACCCAGGTCGCCGGTGCGTATGTTGTCGACGTTGAGCGTGTCCGAGATGGCCTGGCGCAGGCGCCGCGCCTTGTCGTGGAAGCCGCTGTGATCGAGCATGAGGGCCGCCGCCAGCATCAGCGCGATGGGGTTGGCGACGCCCTTGCCCGCGATGTCGGGGGCGGAGCCGTGCACCGCCTCGAAGATCGCCGCGTCCTGGCCGATGTTCGCGCCCGGCGCCATGCCCAGGCCGCCGACCAGGCCCGCCGCCAGGTCGGACAGGATGTCGCCGAACAGGTTGGTGGTCACCAGGGTGTCGAACTGCCAGGGGTTGATCACCAGTTTCATGCAGCAGGCGTCGACGATGACGTCGTCGAGCTCGATGCGCCCCGCGTACTTCTCCTTGTGCATCTGATAGGCGGTTTCCAGGAAGATGCCGGTCAGCGCCTTCATGATGTTGGCCTTGTGCACCACCGTCACCTTCTTGCGCCCCAGGGCAATGGCCGTGCGGAAGGTGTAGTCGAGGATGTTGCGCGCGCCCTGCCGGGTGTTGACCCCGGTGGCGATGGCCACGGCGTGCGGGTCGTCATTGATCGGAATGTAATGTTCGTAGCCCATGTACAGGCCCTCGACATTCTCGCGAAACACCAGCAGGTCGATGTTGTCGAAACGTCCGCCCGGAATCATGGTCTTGGCCGGGCGCATGTTGGCGAAGAGCTTGAACGCCTCGCGCAGACGCACGTTCGACGAGCGGTAACCTCCGCCCGATGGCGTTTCCAGCGGCCCCTTGAGCGCCAGGCGGGTACGGCGAATGCTGTCCAGCGTGGCCTGGGGCAGCGGGTCGCCCGCCGCCTTCACCCCGCCCAGCCCGGCCACCTGCGCATCCCAGTCGAACGGCGCTTCGAGCGCGTCCAGCGCCGCCAGGGTGGCGTCCATGATTTCGGGGCCGATGCCGTCGCCGGCGATCAGGGTGGCGGGAATGCGGGTACTCATGCGGGGGCTCCAGATGTCGTGATGGGCGGCCGTGGATCGGTCAACCACGTCGAAGCATAAGCCGCGCCGAAGCGGGGACGGCGCGCCGGTCTCAGCGAACGCGCTGGTCCTGGCATCGGCGCCACGACACCGGGCACGCCGGATCCATCCTCACGACGCGACGCGCCGGGGAGGCTCCATGAAGCCGCCGGCGCGATAGGTCAGCACCAGGGTGTCGCGCCAACCGCGCCGCGCCGGGGCTTCGGCAACGATGGGCGTGCTTTCGTGGATCACGCGCGTGTCGTCCATCAGCAGCGCGCTCCAGGGCTCGTCGAGCGTGAAGCGCACGCCGCGGGCGCCGTCGAGTTCGAACACGCGCGTCTCGCCACCGCGAATGGCGTGGCGCCCGACCAGGACGACGGCAACGAAGTCCACCCCGTCGCGGTGGGCGCCCTCCGGCGTCGGCCGCCCCATGCCGCCCTCGGTGTCGATGCGGAACTGGTGCGCCTCGATGAACCATTGCGGCGCCATGCGCAACCCGGCGAACAGCCGCCCCAGACCCGTGAGCAGGCTTTCCCACCCCGGCATCGCGACGAGTTCGGGCGCCAGCGGCTCATACCAGCGCACCAAGCCGCCATGCAG
>MLJW01000105.1_pt1 | contig 93880 bp, 96 predicted proteins | sample 888231 | NCBI WGS metagenome assembly MLJW01 (sample SAMN05788063, study PRJNA343431) | mine drainage metagenome | isolation source: sample collected from the inflow into an acid mine drainage treatment plant... | place: Germany: Lusatia, lignite mining district
ATACACTCTCAATCGAAACTCAATGCAGTAGCTCGTCAGTTAAATGAACGACCACGGAAGACATTGGATTTTGAAACACCCGCCGAGAGATTTAACGCATGTGTTGCGTTGATCGGTTGAGCTGACAGTTAGAGAAGCGGACATGTGCCGATGACATGACCGAAGGACGCAAACCGGCCAATTACCGCCTTTCGCAACCGTCTCTTTTCATGTAATGAAATAGGGGAGTACTCTAAATTTTCATTCCAATAGTTGCAATTGGCGTTGGAGTAAGGTTTGCAACACCGCGCCCGCAATTCTTGATATTTATATATGAGTAATTTACCTCGTTGATTTATCCACTGAAAGAAATACACTGCTTTTGAATGTGGGTCTTATATTACCGTGACTTTTAACTTTCTGCGGCTGGAGGCTGTCATGCAACTGCTCAGTGTAAATCGTCATTTAATCCGATACGGTAAAAACCTAATCGCCTTCATCTGCTTGTTAATTCTCGGATGCGGGGGCGGGGGCGGCGGAAGTACTAATTCGACACCAGCTAGTCCTCCACAAGTTACTTCCGTAGTTGCTTTGCCGGCCCCAATAGCTACCGGAATAACTTTTCTACCAAGTTCATATACTAGTTCAAACCAGCTACGTGCATCCTCAGTGTCAGTGGGGAGTAATTTGTTTTTTACTGATACATCTAACTCGCCCCTCAAAAGCCTTTCCTTGAATAGTTTTGGTATTACAGCTTTGGCAAGCAAAATTGGCACCCCTGAAAATCTGGTCGTCAATGGTCAATACATCTACTGGGTCGATGGTGGCAGATTAAATAAAACATCCATCAGTGGTGCGGTGACAACCGTATTACAGAATGGTACTCGTGATCCCGTTGCCGGCTCGACCGCCGATATCGTGGTCGATGGTACATATGCATACTGGGTCAATACGGTCAGTAGTACCAGTTGCAGCCCATCATGTACTTGGACAATTCTACGTGTTCCTATTGCTGGTGGCACTCCTTCCCAGTTGGCGAGTACAAACAGTGAGATTGTAGCCCTCGCCAGCGACGCTAATAATATTTATTGGGAGGAACGAGGCATTGGTCCAGTCACGACAGGTTGCCAGTGTGGCAGTACGATAAAGGCAGTACCAAAAATTGGCGGAACCGTTGTTACTTTGGTAGATGGCTTGCTTAACGGACTTACGTCTGGCAGTTGGATACCTACCGGCGGAATCGCCGTCAGTGGTTCAGCAATTTTCTTTGCCGATTCCACATCCACTTCATATCAAATGTTGGAAATTCCAAATACAGGAGGAACCGTATCTATTCTTGCGACTGTGCCAACTAATATCGGTAATGCTCAGAATGCCATTAGAAGCATTACTGCGGGTTCGGCAAACGTGTACTGGTTGGATTCGGGCAATAGCGTTCTTGATTCAGTACCAATTGTAGGTGGTAGCGTTACAACACTAGCCAATGGCCTAAATGGGCCTACTGATCTTGCAATCAACGCCAGCACCGCATATTGGGTTGAGTCCGGAGCGTCAAGTGGCTGTTGCTTGCAGATGGGAGCCGGTCAGATAAGGCAGGTTTCTCTCGCGGGTGGAACTGCCAGTACGTTGGTCAGTGGGATAGATGCCCCCAGCGCTTTGAGCACCGATACATCGAATGTCTATTGGACAGAGCTTTGGAGGATTGCCGATGCACCTATTACGGGAGGATTGCCAACGACACTGGCAAGCGGCATCTCAAGTGATATGGCCAGAATTGCGGCCGACCAGGTCAATATATATATTCTGGATGGCGATTTGGTGAAGAAATTGCCGATTAACGGTGGAACTGTCGAAAAATTGAGTGCTGCTCATGGAGGAAGCATCGGAGATTTATCGGTAATCAATCAGGATATTGTCACGGACGGCGTCAATGTTTATTGGACAGTGGGCAGCGTCGGACCAACTCCTCCTATAGTTCAGAAGATCGTGGTCGGCGGGGGTTCCCCTGCGACGCTCTCAACTGACACGTCGATTGTGAATCCACAGGATTGCTATTGGCGTGTCGCAGTAGATACGCAAAACGTCTATTGGAGTACCGGTTCTTCCTCCTTCCCTGTTGGTTGCAGTATAAAGAAAGTTCCTATTGCAGGTGGATCGACTACGACTATCGTTGATGCCGCGTATCTTAGAGATTTTACCGTTGACGGAACCAATATTTACTTCTCGGAATTTTCGACTTCAATTCCGACTCTCAAGAAAATCTCCGTCAACGGCGGATCTACATCAACTGTAGCAAGTAACGTCACACCCTGGGTACTTGCCAACGATAATGCAAATGTTTATTGGATTGATCCCACTCAGACGTTACCGAGCGGTATTGGCGAGATATCGAAGTCAGGCGGCACCGCAACATTTTTGGTGCAGAAAATTTTGGAGACCAATCCATCGCTTGCTGCCGAAGCCATCATCGCCGGAGCTAGTGGTGTCTATTGGACAGAAGCAGTCGGGGGCAAGATTTACACGCCTATAGCCGCTTCCACTTTAACCTTCCCGCTCTTGACTGGATTGAAAGCTTTTGAAATCAGCGGTGAATCACGAACGTTTACAGTTTCCAGTGGGTGCAGCGGAACAGGGACTCTCTCCAGTGTCCCCGCTACCACCCCCTCAACGTTTGAAGGGGTATCAGGCTATTCTGCTGTTACCAGCATTTCGTGGTCTTTGACCAACTGCACTCCTGCCACGTACACAGATACTTCAATCGACTACTACGATTCCAATTACATTCCGCTTGGATATGATGATACGGCCGGAGGGGGAAGCTATGCCGTATTCAATACCACACCAAATATACCCGCGTCTGTAACCGTTGGTAACGCCGGTTCAATTGGCACGCGGACATTGTATACGAGTAGCACCAAGGCAACTGTGAATGGAAAAGAAGTCGTAAGCTACGTTGTGGAAGCCGATACTGCGAATTCCGCGATAATAGACTTGATCACAAAGAGCTATAACCCTGCCGGAGCGTTGACGGCTACAACTCAGGATCGTTATCGAATTACTGCGTCAGGTGCGATTACAAGATTGTCTGAAGACAATCAGCAGTCAAATGGTTCGACCTTACATTTGGTTTTAACTTTTAATTAGATATGTGATATTCGCCCAATAGTAAATGGTCTGCGATAACGTGAAAGTAGTTATTGTGGTTCTATCTGCTATTGTGATCGATTAATGTTGCCCCCAAACTATGACCGCTTTCAGGCAATGAATTGGGATGCATGAGCGTCGCTTTAGGGTTAAGAAGAGTCATTTAAGCTCACAAATTTTCATCGAATCAACGTCTCCTACCTGGCGTAAAGCGGTCATCCAGAGGTTCCACTTTGAGAGTCTGGTGTGGTCGATTTAAGACGCTCTTGGCAAATCTGAATCAACCACAGATTACGGATACCCGTATTAGATGCCCTGCATCAGCCACCACCAGCCGGTCAGCGTGGCAAATGAAAGTATCAGCCCCACGGTCACCATCAGTGTCGCCAGCGGCGGATCGAGATCATGCTCGGTCGCCAGGATCGCGGCAGTGATCATCGGCGGCATGCCCGCCTGGAACAAGGTGATCTGTATAGCCTGACCATGCGCGCCCAGCAGCGGCACATACAGCAGGAACAAGACCAGCGGTACCAGCACCAGCTTGAAGCCCAGGCCTATGGCCAAATTCCTGCCATTGCCGGCGAGGTGGCCCAGCCGCAATTGGAAGCCGACCGCGAGCAAGGCCAGCGGCGCCATCGTATCGCTCAGGCGCTTGAGCACGATCGTGAGCCATTCCGGATATTCGAAGGGGATCAGCACCAGCGCGACCAGCAATGCGATGAATGACGGGAAGCGGAAAACGCGCCTCGCCATTTCAGCGACGCCGGGACGCCCGGACGAATAGATGCCGGCAAAGGAGATGCCCAGGGTGGACAGTGCCAGAAAGGAACCGAGCTGGTCGACGATGATGCCGCTGGCAAGTCCCCCGTGGCCGTAATAAGCCTCGATCATCGGCAGTCCGAAATAGGCGGTATTCCCCAGACCGCCCGTCAGTGTCAGTGCGCCTACGGTGGAACGCGGCAGATCCAGCCAGCGCCCGACCAGCCAGAAGAAACCGGCCGAGAACGCAAAGGTCAACCATCCCATCGCCGCCATCAGGCCGACGTCGCCGCTGATCTTCAGCCCGTGCACAGACAGCAGCGTCAGCGCGGGGAGAGAGACATGCAGAATGAAGGAGTTGAGCACGGCCGGCGTATTGACCGGCATGCGCTTGAAGCGGTGCAGCAACATGCCTGCGACGAAGCAGAAAATGAGGAGGATGAGGTTATTCATGCAGCCGCTGTGCGCAACGCGAGATCACTGCGGGATATTCGATGAAATGTACGCCTTCAATTTCGTCACATCCGCATCCATCACTTCGCAGCGCTGCGGCAGCTTCTCGATCCCTTCCATTGCCACAGGGCGTTCCGGCTGGCGCCCCAACGCTTCCTGGATGGTCTCGGCGAACTTGGCCGGCAGCGCGGTCTCCAGACAGATCAGCGGCAAGCTGGGACGGCGCTGCTCAAGGCCTACCTTCAGGCCATCGGCGGTATGCGTGTCGATCATCACGCCGTATTCCTGCCACACTTCGCGGATCGTCTTGAGGCGATCCTGATGCGAGCTCTTGCCGGAAGCAAAATCGAACTTCGGCAGGTCGTTCCAGTACGAAGTGCCCTTGATGTCGAATGAGTTCCCTGCATCCACCCTGCTCCAGAACTCGCGCACCTTGGCGCCGTCGCGACCGACCAGATCGAACACGAAGCGCTCGAAGTTGGATGCCTTGCTGATGTCCATCGACGGGCTGCTGGTCTCGTAGGTGTGGTCGGTGCCGCGCGGACGGTACACGCCGGTGCGGAAGAATTCGTCCAGCACGTCGTTCTCGTTGGTGGCGAGGATCAGCTGGCCGATGGGCAGGCCCATCATGCGGGCGATGTGGCCGGCGCAGATGTTGCCGAAGTTGCCGGATGGCACAGAGAACGCCACCTGCTCATCGTTGGATTTGGTCGCCGCGAAGTATCCCTTGAAGTAGTAAACCACCTGCGCCGAGACGCGCGCCCAGTTGATCGAATTGACTGTGCCGATCTTGTACCTGGCTTTGAACGCATGATCATTGGACACCGCCTTCACCATATCCTGCGCATCGTCGAACATGCCGTTGATGGCGATGTTGTGGATATTCGGGTCCTGCAGCGAATACATCTGCGCGCGCTGGAATGCACTCATCTTACCGTTCGGCGACAGCATGAACACGCGAATGCCGCGCTTGCCGCGCATCGCGTATTCTGCGGCGGAACCGGTATCACCGGAAGTCGCGCCGAGGATGTTCAGTTCCTCATTTTTCTTCGCCAATGCGTACTCGAACAGGTTGCCGAGCAACTGCATCGCCATGTCCTTGAAGGCCAGCGTCGGGCCGTTGGAGAGCTCGAGGATATGCACGCCGTCGGCCAGCTTGCGCAAGGGCGTGATCTGCGTGGCGTCGCTGTCGGCGCGGCCATTGCTGTAGACAGTCGCTGTGTATGTCTTATTGATAATCGCCTTGAGTTCAGCCGCAGGAATATCGGTGGCGAACTTGGACAGCACCACGTAAGCAAGATCGGCATACGACAGTTTGCGCCAGGCATCCAGTTCGGCGCGTGTCACCTGTGGGTATTGTTCCGGCAGGTACAGCCCGCCGTCCGGCGCGAGGCCGCCCAGCAGGATCTCGGTGAAGGTCATGGCGGGCGCGTTGCCGCGGGTGGAGATGTATTTCATCGTAATTGCTCGCTTGATGTAGGTTGGGTTAGCGCAGCGTAACCCAACATGATTGTAGTCGTCAGACAGCTTGTTGGGTTACGCCGCCAGCGGCTAACCCAACCTACATAATTTGATTTATTTTCCGAGTTCTTCCAACCGCAACTTCGTCACCTTGCCCGCCACCACACCCAATGCCTCGATCTTCGCAATAGCCGCCTTGATGCGCTTCTCGCGAGTCTGGTGGGTGAGCATGATGAGGTCGGTCTGGTCTTCGCCTTCGCCGGGTTCCTTCTGGATCACGGCGTCGATGGATATCTGCTCGTCGGCCAGGATGCGCGTGATGTCGGCCAGCACGCCGGGTTTGTCCTGCACACGCAGGCGCAGGTAGTAGCTGGTGATCACGTCATCCATCGGCAGTATCTTCAGGTCGGCCATGGCGTTCGGCTGGAACGCGAGGTGCGGCACGCGGTTCAGCGGATCGGAGGTTGCCATGCGCGTCACGTCGACGAGGTCGGCGATCACCGCGCTGGCGGTCGGCTCCGCGCCTGCGCCCTTGCCGTAATACAGCGTCGCACCGACGGCATCGCCCTGTACCACGACCGCGTTCATCGCACCTTCCACGTTGGCGATCAGGCGCTTGGATGGGATCAGCGTCGGGTGCACGCGCAGCTCCACACCTTCCGGTGTGCGCTTGGTGATGCCCAGCAGCTTGATGCGATAGCCGAGCTGTTCGGCGTATTTGATGTCGGTCGCATCCAGCTTGGAGATGCCTTCGATATAGGCTTTGTCGAACTGCATCGGAATGCCGAACGCCAGTGCGGACAGGATGGTGATCTTGTGTGCCGCATCCACGCCCTCGATGTCGAAGGTCGGGTCGGCCTCGGCGTAGCCGAGACGCTGGGCTTCCTTCAGCACAGTATCAAAAGAGAGGCCTTTATCGCGCATCTCGGACAGGATGAAGTTGGTGGTACCGTTGATGATGCCCGCGATCCACTCGATGCGGTTCGCGGTGAGTCCTTCGCGCAGCGCCTTGATGATGGGAATGCCGCCCGCCACAGCGGCCTCGAACGCGACCATCACGCCCTTGTCCTGCGCCGCCTTGAATATCTCGTTGCCGTGCGTGGCCAGCAAGGCCTTGTTCGCGGTGACCACATGCTTGCCGTTGGCGATGGCTTTGAGCACCAGCTCTTTCGCGACGCCGTAACCGCCGATCAGTTCGATGACGATATCCACTTCCGGGTCGCTCACCACGGAAAAAGCATCGTCCGTCACGCGGCATGTGCCGCCGGTGACCTTCTTCGCCAGTTCCACATTCTTGTCCGCCACCACCGTGATGCGGATGGGGCGGCCGGCACGGCGGGTGATCTCTTCCGCGTTGCGTTGCAATACGGTGAAGGTGCCGCCGCCGACTGTGCCGATACCGAGTAGACCTACATTGATTGGTTTCATGAGAATGATTTCTTAAAGTTAAAAGCGGGAATGACAAAACCTTCGCGAAAATAGAACTTGTGCGCCTGCGTGCGTTGCGTGCCTGAATCCAGCGTCAGGCCGCTTGCACCCAGTTTCCTGGCAACCTCTTCCAGATGCGCGATCAAAAAATGACCTACGCCTTCCGATCGGCAGTCCTCGTCGGTGACGAGATCATCGACGTAGAACTTCAAGCCATCGGAAGTATTCTCGTGCCAGCGATAGACCGCCAGGCCCAGCACCGCATCGTCTTCAACCGCCAACGCCATGTGCGCATCTTTCAATACGCGCTCCATCTTTGCGGAATAGTCGGCTGGAAGATGCGGACGCAACTGGCGATGCACGGGTTCTGCTCGCGCCAACCATTCAGCGCCGGCGACCCGGCCGCCTTCCGCAAATACCTCGACGACCCTCATGTCCCGTGCCGCTTGCGATAGCTCTCCAGGAAACGCGCTATACGCCCGATCGCTTCGGTCAAATCGTCGGAGTTGGGCAGGAACACCACGCGGAAGTGGTCGGTGTGCGGCCAGTTGAAGCCGCTGCCCTGCACGATCAGCACCTTCTCCTGTTCCAGCAGTTCGAGGATGAACTTCTGGTCGTCCTCGATCGGGTACATCGTGGGATCGAGTTTAGGAAACAGGTACAGCGCGGCCTTGGGCTTGACGCAGGTCACGCCGGGGATGGCGGTGAGCAGGTTGTAGGCGAGTTCGCGCTGCTTGTACAGCCTGCCCCCGGGCGCGACCAGGTCGTTGATGCTCTGGTAGCCGCCCAGCGCGGTCTGGATCGCGTACTGCCCGGGCACGTTGGAGCACAAGCGCATTGAGGCGAGGATATTCAGGCCGTCCAGATAGTCCTGCGCGGTCTTCTTTGCACCGGAGACGACCATCCAGCCCGAACGGTAACCGCAGGCGCGATAGTTCTTGGACAGACCGTTGAGCGTGACGAACAGCACATCGTCCGCCAGCGACGCGATGGACGTGTGCGTGATGCCGTCGTACAGCACCTTGTCGTAGATCTCGTCGGCGAAAATGATCAGTTGATGTTCGCGCGCAAGCTGGATGATCTCCCTGAGTATCTCGTCGGAATAGACGGCGCCCGTCGGGTTGTTCGGGTTGATCACGACGATGGCGCGCGTATTCGGCGTGATCTTGCTGCGCATGTCCTTGAGGTCGGGGTTCCACTCATTGGCCTCATCGCAGATGTAATGGCGCGGCGTGCCGCCCGCCAGCGTCACCGCTGCCGTCCACAAGGGATAGTCAGGTGCGGGCACCAGCACCTCGTCTCCAGGATTGAGCAGACCCTGCATGCACATCACGATGAGCTCGGAGGCGCCGTTGCCGATGTAGATGTCGTCGATGGTGACGCCCGCGATCTTTTTCAGCTGGGTGTAATGCATGATCGCCTTGCGCGCGGCGAACAGGCCTTTGGAATCGGAATAGCCGGACGAGTTCGGCAGATTGAGGATCACGTCCTGCTGCACCTCTTCCGGCGCGTCGAAACCGAACGGGGCGAGATTTCCAATGTTCAGCTTGATGATGCGCTGCCCCTCTTCTTCCATCTGCTTGGAGCGCGCCATCACCGGGCCGCGGATGTCGTAACAGACGTTGGCCAGCTTGGCGGATTTCAATACCGGTTTGGCGATGGGAATATCTTTTTCGGATTTCACTTGAGTGCTTCCTAATCTGCCAGGCTGGCGCCGATGGTAGAATCACCGGCATACAGACAAGGCGTTGCAAAGGCCGCGATTCTACCGCGCCGCCGCTGCCCGCCGCAAATGGAGGGATCCCTTTGGCACTGCATCTGGACACAAATACCAATCTCTACCTGTTCACCGGGCACGGCGAAGGTTATGTCGCGATCAACAATCACCGCTACCAGCAGCCCGTGGTCGTGATGGCCGGAGAAGTCCGTACCGACTGGGCCGCCGCGGATTTCACCGCGCTGACTGCGGCGCATTTCGAGTATTTTCTCGAACTCAAGCCTGAAGTACTGCTGCTCGGCACCGGTCCGAAGCAGCAGTTCGCCCATCCCAACCTGTACCGCGAACTCGTCAAAGCCCGCATCGGCGTCGAATTCATGGATACCCCCGCAGCCTGCCGCACCTACAACATCCTCGTCGCCGAAGACCGCAAAGTGGTTGCGGCGGTGCTGTTATAAGGAAATCGAATGTCCCACCCCCTGCACGCCGTCATCACCCAGACCGAACAAGTCATCCTCGGCAAGCCTCGCCAGATCAGGCTGGCGCTCACCTGCCTGCTGGCACGCGGGCACCTGCTGATCGAAGACCTGCCCGGTGTGGGCAAGACCATGCTGGCGCATGCTCTGGCCAGGACGCTCGGCCTGCAGTTTCAGCGCATTCAGTTCACCAGCGACATGCTGCCCGCCGACATCCTCGGCGTCTCGATCTACCAGCGCGACAGCGGCGAGTTCAGATTCCACGCGGGACCAATCTTCGCCCAGATGATCCTGGCCGACGAAGTGAACCGCGCCACGCCCAAAACGCAAAGCGCGCTGCTGGAAGCAATGGAAGAACACCAGGTCACCAGTGAGGGCGAGACGCGCCCGCTGCCGGTGCCGTTTTTTGTTATCGCCACGCAGAACCCGACCAACCAGATCGGCACCTTTCCGTTGCCCGAATCGCAGCTCGACCGCTTTCTGATGCGCATCCAGCTGGGTTATCCGGATGCCCAGGCGGAACGCGGGCTGCTGGCCGGCGTGGAGAGGCGCGACCTCATCGCAAAGCTTGCGCCGCAAATGGAAACCGCCGAACTGATGGACTTGCAGCAACAGGTCAGGCAGGTGTTCGTCTCTCCCGCCCTGCTCGACTACGTGCAGTCCATCCTGCGCCACACCCGCGAATCGGCGCGATTCGTGCACGGACTTTCGCCGCGCGCCGGACTTTCGCTGCTGGCCGCCGCCCGTGCCTGGGCCTTGCTGGACGGGCGCAACGCCGTCATTCCGGAGGACATCCAGGCGGTATTGCCGGGTGTCGCCAGCCACCGTCTGCAAAGCGTGCAGGATGTGCAAACCTCCGACGGCGACAAGCTGGCACGAGAGTTGATCGAGGCGGTAGCCATCCCCTAACAGGCACGACAATTAGCCGTCATTCAATATGAAAATTGCCGTGCCCGCCCCCTCACCACAATCCTCTGGTAGAACTACTAGCCAATCGACTATGCCCGCAAGCGGGCAAGTCGCTGGTTATCCCGCTTGCGGGGAGAGCGAAGCGAGGGGGGCGGAGCCAAGCGGCCGAACCGCTGCGCGGGATTCTCGTTAAAGCTGTGCTTGCCACTTTCAGAAAGCTATTCCGCAACTGGGCGTTCCGCCGCGGCGTCGAGACCGGCACGCTGGTATTGAACCAGCGCCGCATCTACATCGTTCCTTCCAGCCAGGGATTCGGCTTTGCCTTTGTGCTGGTGATGATGCTGCTGGGCGACATCAATTACAACCTGAGTCTGGGTTACGTACTCACCTTCCTGCTGGCCACGACTGCCGGCATGTCCATGTTGCACGCCTTCCGCAACATGGCACAGCTGGAGATACATGCAGGCTATGTCGAATCGGTGTTCGCCGGGGAACAGGCAAAGTTCGTGTTCCATTTCAACAACCCCGGCAGGCTGGATCGCCACCATCTCCGTTTGCATGACGACGATGGGCACCACACGGTGTTCGATCTTCCCGCACAGCATTCCACCAGAGTCGAGCTCGTCATCCCCGCACCCCGGCGCGGCTGGCTGGATAGCGGGCGTCTGACGCTGTACACCCGTTACCCGCTCGGGCTGTTTTATGCCTGGACATACATCCATTTCGACGTGCGCTGCCTGGTCTATCCCAGGCCGGCCGCACCGCAGCCGTTGCCTGCCGCATCTGTGCAGGATGGGGTCGGCAAGGTGACGGCAGCAGGCGACGAGGATTTCGCCGGCCTGCGCAACTATGCCGCTGGCGATGCCATGCCGCGCATCGCATGGAAAGCATTGGCGCGCGAACAGGGCCTGCAGGTGAAACAGTTCTCGGCTTTCCAGGGGAGGGAGCTATGGCTGGATTGGTCGCTGCTGCCGGACATCGGGCCGGAAGCAAAACTGGAACTGCTCACGCGCTGGGTGCTGGACGCCGATGCACTGGGCTTGATGTACGGCCTGCGCCTGCCGCAAAGCAAAGTGCCGCTCCGGCGCGGCGACGCGGAGTCTTCCGGTGCGGGATCTGCGCCGGGGCAATTGCTGCCGCAGCATAGTGCAGCACATCGCGCCGAATGCCTGCGCAGGCTGGCGTTATACGGACTGGGCGAAACATGAAACTCACCGCCCCGCTCATCTACGGGCTCATCGCATGCATCCTGCTGGTGAGTGCGCCCCACGCGGAGCATCTGCCGCTGTGGGTCAGCGCGATCTGTTCGGCATTGCTGGCTTGGCGCGCCTACCTCACCTGGAGCGGCAACCCCCTGCCGCCGCGCTGGCTTTTGCTCGTCGTCACCCTCGCCTGCGTGCTTGCGATCGCCGCCACCTTTCGCACGCTGTTCGGGCGCGAAGTCGGCGTCACGCTGCTCATCCTGCTCGCTTCGCTCAAGTTGCTTGAGATGCGCGCGGTGCGCGATGTCACGGTACTGATCTATCTTTCCTGCTTCGTCATCATCACCAACTTCTTCTACTCGCAAAGCATCCCCACGGCGCTCTTCATGCTGCTCACCTTGCTGGTCATCATGGCAACCTGGGTGCACATGCAGACAGGCGATCTCGCATTCAGGCCGCGCCTGCGCATCGCCGGGATATTGCTGCTGCAGGCCATTCCGCTTTCGCTCGTCATATTCGTGCTGTTCCCGCGCGTGCAGGGACCGCTGTGGGGAATGCCGCAGGATGCCTATGCCAGCAGCGGTCTGTCCGACTCGATGGCACCGGGCAGCTTGAGCAGGCTTTCCCTGTCCGATGCAGTGGCGTTCCGCGTTGTTTTCAACGGCAGGGAACCGACTCGCGAGCAGTTGTACTGGCGCGGACCGGTGCTGTGGGACTTCGACGGCACAAGCTGGAAGCGCGGACGCAATGCGACGCTGCAACGTCCTGTACTTACCGATGCAACCGCACCGGTCGATTACACGGTGACGCTGGAGCCGCACAACAAGCCCTGGCTGTTCGTGCTGGACATGCCGGCGAAGATTTCCATCCCGGCCGATCTCGCACCGGACTTCCAGGTACTCAACAGAACGCCGGTGAATGCGCGCACACGCTATAGCGCGACTTCGCTGCTTTCCTATCGCGCCAACCTCGGCGAACCGCCGCAACAACTCCAGCGCGCACTCGCCTTGCCGCAAGGATACAACCCGCAAGCCAGAAAGCTCGCCGCGGAATGGCGCACTCGCAGCGACAGCGATATGGCACTGGTACAGACCGCTCTCGGTTATTTCAACCGGAACGGTTTCGAGTACACGCTGGAACCGCCGTTGCTCGGCACCAACAGTGTGGATGATTTCATCTTCACCACAAAAAAAGGATTCTGCGAACACTACGCCGGCAGCTTCGTGTTCCTGATGCGCGCGGCGGGCTTGCCGGCACGAGTGGTGACCGGATATCAGGGCGGTGAATATAACGACCTGGGCGGTTATTACATCCTGAGGCAGTACGATGCCCATGCCTGGGCGGAAGTCTGGTTGCGGGACCGCGGCTGGGTGCGCATCGACCCGACTGCGGCGATTGCGCCGGCAAGGATACAAAGCGGCCTGAACGCCGCCCTGCCGGACAATGCCACCCTGCCTTTCCTCGCACGCACTCAGTCGCCGCTCCTGCTCAAGCTGCGCTTCAATCTCGACGCGCTGACGAACCAGTGGAACCAGTGGGTCCTGGGCTACAACACGGAACGCCAGTTCGCCTTCCTGACGCGCCTGGGCATGGAAGACATCACCTGGAAGAAGCTGGCGGTCGACATGTTGTCCGGCGTTGCCCTGCTGGTGGGCATCTTCACGCTCCTCATGCTGCGCCGCCTCTCCGTGCGCCAGGCGGATGCGGTACAGGCCTTATGGCTGAAAGCCTGCCGCAAACTCGAGAAAGCAGGCTTGCCGCGTGCGCCGCATGAGGGCGCGACGGATTACGCGGCACGCATCGCAGCCGCGCGGCCGGAACTGACTGAAGAAATTTATGACCTTGCGGCACGCTATGCGTCGTTGCGCTATGGTGGGGAAGCCGAAAAGGATGGCCTGGCCGCTTTCAGGAATGCGGTGCGCGCCTTCAAGCTATAATCCGCGCCTCATACAATCAAGCAGCCTATCATGCAGATCACCCGCCGCCTGGAATTCGATGCCGGACACCGCATTCCCAACCACAACAGCCAGTGCAAGCACTTGCACGGCCATCGCTATATCATGGACATCACACTGGCAGGCGATGTCATCACCGTCGAAGGCGTTTCGGAACAAGGCATGGTGATGGATTTCTCGGATGTGAAGCGCATTGCCAAGGAGCAGGTCGTGGACGCGTGGGACCACGCCTTTCTGGTCTATCGCGGGGACAAGGTCGTCCTGGATTTCCTGAACACCCTGCCCGGCCACAAGACCGTGGTGCTGGATGTCATCCCGACGGCGGAGAATCTGGCCAAGGTCGCTTTTGACTTGCTATCGAATGCCTACCGCGACACCTACGGCAACCATCTGAAGCTGGAGCGCGTGCGTCTTTACGAAACGCCCAACAACTGGGCTGACTACACGCGCTAACAATCAAACCTGCCCATACCCATTCACCACCACCCGGTCGCGCCCGTCAGCCTTGGCCTGATACAAAGCCCGGTCTGCGGAACGCAGCAACGTTTCAAACGAGAGGCCGCTTGCCGGTAGCACCGAAGCCACACCGCAACTGAGAGTGACATGGCGTTTGGGCGTGGCATGCGAAATATGGAGTTCGTTCACATGCTGGCGCACGTTCTCCGCCACCCAGCGCGCGCCATCGGCATCGGTCTCGCCCAACACCAGGGCAAACTCCTCGCCGCCGTAGCGCGCAGCCAGGTCTGCCGCACGAGGCGCGGCACGCGCCACCTGACCGGCCACTGCCCGCAGGCATTCGTCTCCGGCCTGATGTCCGTATGCATCGTTGAACAGTTTGAAATTGTCGACGTCCAGCATCACCAGCGCGATGGGTTTCTTCATGCGCTCGCACCGGCGCCATTCGCGCAGGGACAACTCGTCGAACATGCGGCGGTTGGGGATCCCCGTCAAACCATCGGTGGTGGACAGGCGTTGCAATTCCCTGTTGGCGGCATTCAGCTGATGGGTGACATCGACCAGCGAGCGTTGCATCTCGATCAGCCTGCGCATGGCGCGTATCTTGGAATGCAGCACCACCTCGCTTACCGGCTTCATCAGGTAGTCATCGCCGCCCACTTCGATGCCGCGCGCCAGATCCGCGTCCTTGGTCATGCTGGTCAGGAAGATGATCGCGGTCCAATCGTCCTTCCGTTCGGTCGCGCGGATCTCCCTGGCGATGTCGAAACCGTCGATATCGGGCAACTGCGCATCCAGCAGGATGATATCGGGACGTTCCTTGCGATAGAGCTCGATGGCTGCAGCGCCCGTCACAGCTGTCAAAGGATGTTTGATATCCATGCGCTCGAGGAAGTTGCACAGGACTTTCATTGTGACCTTGCTGTCTTCCACCACCAGCACTTTGAGCGCATCTGTTCTTTTTTTCATGCCCGACCGTTCTGTTGTTTTCGGCCATTATAAAGCGGAAACACCGCGCTTCGCATGTATGTATATGACGTCAGGGACTAATCGGGGACCGCCAGGGGTTGTGTCTCCCAGTTTTGCTGCATCTGCGCGTCGTAAAAACGCACGTTATTGCGCCCCGCCTCTTTCGCCTGATACATCGCCGCGTCGGCCTGCCTGATCAAGGCGTCCATCGATTCTCCATTGCCGTGGTACAGGCTGATACCGATACTGGGCGAGCTATGGCATTCCTGCCCATTCAGGCGATAGGGTTGCGACAGCGACTCGCGTATCTTCTCTGCCACGCCTCCCGCCTTGTGGGATGCATCCAGCCCGTCCCCGCTGATATTCTCCAGCAGCACGACGAATTCGTCCCCGCCGAAGCGGGCCACCGTATCCACTTCGCGTACACACGACTTGATGCGCGCCGCGACTTCGATCAGCAACAGGTCGCCGTAATCATGCCCGAGCGTATCGTTCAGATGCTTGAATCGGTCCAGGTCGACGAACAGGACCGCCCCATGCCCGCCGTAACGTGCCGAGGCTGCCAGCGCAGTCTGGAAACGCTCAATGAACAAGCGGCGGTTGGCCAATTGCGTCAGCGCATCGTAGAACGCCAGATTGCGTATCTCTTCCTCCGCCCGTTTGCGCTCCGTGATGTCGCTGAAGATCGCAACGTATTGCGTCGTCTCTCCGCGCTGGTTCTTCACGGCGGTGATGGTCATCCATTTCGGGTAGATTTCGCCGTTCTTGCGCTTGTCCCAAATCTCTCCCGCCCAGGAACCGGTATCCAGTATCTGCTTCCACAGTGCGGCGTAGAACGCCTTGTCATGGCGACCGGAACTCATGATGCGCGGATTCCTGCCGATCACATCCTCGGATGAATAGCCGGTGATGTCGGTGAACGCGCTGTTGACGCGGACGATGTTGGCCTGGGCATCGGTGATAAGGATGGCCTCGTGCATCTCGAATGTCGCGGCAGCCACGCGCAGTGCCTGCTCGGCCTGCTTGCGCAGGGTGATGTTGTGGCTGAACACAAAGAATTTCCCTGCTTCCGGCAGGAAGGTTACCGACACCTCCACATCGAACACGCGACCGTCCTTGCGCCGGTGCTGCGCCTCGAAGCGGCCGTATCCCTGCGCCATGAGCCTGTCGGTATGCACCCTGACTTCCGCCTCGTTTTCATTCGCATCCAACCGGCTGATGTGCATGCCCACCAGTTCCTGTATCGTATAGCCGGACATCTTGGCGTAAGCCTCGTTGACCTCTTCCAGGATGCCGTCCGTATTGACCATCCAGTAGCCATCCATCGCGGCTTCGATCACCTGCTTGTATCTCTGTTGAACGACCTGCAGCTTCTTGCGTTCGGTGATATCCCTGCTGGAAGCAAACAGGTATGCCTTGTCATCGATCACCACGCCATTGACGCAAATCTCGACGTCGATCACGCTGCCGTCCTTGCGACGGTGCATCGTATCGAATATTTCGCTCCTTCCGATGAACGAACCGATCCGTGCACGCAATTCCTCCGCAGAGAAATGAACGTCCCAGTTACACACATTCAGCTGCAGGATCTCATTCCGCGTGTAACCCAGCATGCTGCAGAACGCATCGTTGGCCTCGAGTATATTGCCGTCGATATCCAGCACATGGATGCCTTCCATCGAGTTCCGCATCAGCGTCTGATTCCGCCGCAACTGGGTTTTGGCCTCGCGCAGATTCTCCCGTTGCTGGGTGATATCCAGACCCAGCCCGATCAGCACAGGCAACCCCTCCCGCTCCACGCGCCGTCCGGTCAAATGGTAGGGCGTCTTCGAGCCATCCTTCGATATCAGCTCCGCTTCCACTTCCCCGTCACCTTTTGCAAACACCTGACGGATCGTGTTCTCGATATTGGCTTTATCTTCCCCGTCAAAGAAATCCAGCGGGTGACTGGCTGACATCTCTTCCGGCCCGAGTTGCAGCACCCGTTCCAGATTGTGGTTCCACAGCAGGAAACGTCCCTGCGCGTCAATCACATAGAAGACACCGGGTAGCGCTTCGATCAGTTCTTTGCGGAACACGCTCTCCTGTTTGATCTGATCGCTGTCCGACAACTTGTCCAGCATGGTATTCAACGCCCTGGCAAGTTTGCCGATCTCGCCCTTGCCCGTTTCGTTCAGGCGGACATTCCGGTCCCCGGCAGCAATCTCGCGCGCGACAACCGTTATGCGATCGAGCGGAGCGAAGGTGCGGCGCAATACCAGCATGAACACGACGCCCACCAGCAACATGACCAGCACCGTATCCACCAGGTTGGGCTGCGACATCTCCTTGAATCCCTGGACGGCGGCGTTCACGGGCAGATGACAGACCAACAACAGGAATCGGGAAGGATCGCTGACATCGAAGTACGCACGCTCGGCCGCCAGATAACCGCCTTTTCCATCGCTCATAGTCCGCGATGACGGGTCGTTCTGCTTGATCTGCGGTGCCAACATCGGCTTGAGCTGCGGGAAGTCCGCATCGATCTTGTCCTTGCCGCCCGACTCCGAAGACGTGGCATCGGGATGGAACAGATAGTGCCCGTATTGATCTGCCATATAACTCTGCACTGCAGACGGCAGCCCCTCCGAGACGGAGGCAAACAACGAGCGCACATCCTTGTCGATCACCACCATGCCGAATACGCGACCGCTCGCATCGAACACCGTCGTGACGGCATGCAAAACGAGACGATGCGGGTGCTGAACCCCTCCCCGGTCCAGATCGGGAGCAAAGTCGGAAAGATACACGCGACCGGCAGTCAGCATCAGCCCCGCTTTGAAATACTCCCGGTCACCCCTGGCTTGCAATGCGTCGCGCGGTGTCACCGCGACATGACCGTCGCGACTCTCCACACGCACCAGTTCCCGCCCCTCTCCTGCCGCACCGATATAACTCGCCTCATAATATTCCGGATGCGCACGCAGAAAGGCGACAAGGATCTCTTGCAGGCGCACTTCCCATTGGGCATAAGTCGATTTGTCGCGGGGGTCGATCCCGTTGTTCGCGCTGGCGCGCACGATCCCCGAGACTGACGGCAGAGAAGCCAGGAACAGCACATCCTGACGCAGCGAGTCGATGGACTGGGTCAGGCGCACCTGCTCAAGATGAATGTCCATCTTGAGGTCGGCACTGCGCTCGCTGAGGTACGCCTCCCGATCGTTCTCCAGATCCTTGTTCATCCACAGCAACCCACCGGCCACCACGAGCAGCAATGCCCAGAAGGTGATGCGCGCGGAAAGGCTGATGTCGCTGAATTTCATGTCGCCATCCTCTGTCGCGCAAAACACAGATCCTGCCATGCCTTGGCTTTTTCGGCCGGACTGCGCAGCAGGTAAGCAGGATGATAAGTGACGATGAGGGGCGTTCCATGGTAGTCGTGGATTGTGCCGCGCAGCGAACCCAGTGTCGCCTCGCGTCCGAGCAGCGAAGTGGCCGCAGTCTTGCCGAGTGCCACGATGAGCGTTGGCTTGATCAGGGTGATCTGCTGTTGCAGATAGGGCAGGCAGGTCGCGATCTCGTCCGGCTCCGGGGTGCGGTTGCCGGGCGGACGGCATTTGACGACATTCGCGATGTACACGTTGCTGCCGCGTTTCAACTTGATCGCCGAGAGCATGTTGTCGAGCAACTTGCCAGCCTGCCCAACGAACGGCTCACCCTGTGCATCCTCGTCCGCGCCGGGGCCTTCGCCGACGAACAGCCAGTCGGCATGCTCATCGCCCACCCCGAATACGGTCTGCGAGCAACCGGCGCGCAGCTTGCATGCAGTACAGTCGCGTACCTTTTGCTTGAGCTCAGGCCAATCCAGGGAGCTTGTGCCCGGCAGGCTGGGTGCAACGAAACCTGTCTCCGCAGACTGTGGCGCATCGGCCGTCCTGCTCATTTCATCGGAAACCTGCGCTGGCGGTTGAGACTCCATCGCGGGTGGGAATGCGACGGGTACGGATTCAACCGTTGCAGGTATCCCGCGCCGTACCCACAGCGGGTAAAGATTGAGCTCGCGCAGAACAGCTTCATCTCGAATATTCACAGTTCCCGCCCCATCAGAATCGCATCTTCGCGCCCATTCTGCGCCTGGTAATAGTCCCGGCGCAATCCGATATCGCCAAATCCGGCCTTGCGATAAAGCGCGATCGCCGCCTTGTTGCTTGCACGCACTTCCAGCACCATGCGACGCATGCCAAAGTGGCGCGCCAGCACCATCATCTCGTCCAATAATTTTCGCCCCCAGCCCTGGCGCTGGTGCCCGGCATCGATCGCGATGTCGAGCAGCTCGGATTCGTCCACCGCCAACATCAGCACCGCATAGCCGAGCATGACCCCGTCCGCTTCGAAGACTTTGCACTGATATTTGCTGCGCAAGGCATCGCTGAAATTTCCCGGTGTCCAGGGATGCGTATGCACCTCGCGCTCGATGCGCAGCACGGCATCCAGATCGGCCCCGGTCATGTCGCGCAGAATCATCAAAGACCCGTCCGCACCGCAGCCGCCCCGGCACGCGCTTCCTCGCGCTCCCTGGTCTTCAGCGCGACCTTGTCGCGCAGGTAGAGCGGCAGCGCCAGCGCCGCATCCACCGCATTGCCCTTGGCGAATTCGACGGCCGCGATCTGCGCGACGGCGCCGGCCCGGGGCACTAGCTGCATATCCATGCCGGACAACTGCCTGCCGTAACGTACCGATAAAGCTGTGTCATTCACCGCAAATCCGCTGCCTGCGCCGAACCAGCCATCCCCGGCGATATCCGGGGCCGTGTCCGCCCTGCACAGGCGGGGCGCAATCACCTCGATCCATCCGTCGTTTCGCTTCTCATACGCGGCGAGATACAGCTCGCCCATGCGCGCATCCAACGCCGCGATGACTTTGTCCCGTCCACTGGCCTGGGCCAGCGCTTCCAGCGTGCACACCCCGACAACTTTCACATCGGCCCCGAATGCCAGACCTTGAGCAACACCGCAGGCGATACGCACCCCGGTAAAGGATCCCGGCCCCTTGCCGAAGGCGATGCCATCTATATCCTGAATCCTGAATCCTGCATCCTGCAGTACTGCATCGATCATCGCCATCAGGACTTCGGAGTGTTTCTGCCCCACCAGTTCGCAGCGTTCGCTCACCTTGCCGTCCCGCCACAGCGCGGCCGAGCAATACTCGGTGGAAGTTTCGATCGCGAGGATATCCATCAGACCAGCAGCAGCGCCACTGCCTGTGCAGCGATCCCTTCACCGCGCCCGGTGTAACCGAGATGCTCGGTCGTCGTCGCCTTTACGTTCACCGCGTTATGCGCGATACCGAGATCGGCAGCGATATTGGTGATCATCTGCGGGATATGTGGTGCCATCTTCGGCGCCTGCGCGATGATGGTGGCGTCCACGTTGCCGATGCGAAAACCTGACGCCTCGATCTTGCGCGCGACGTCGCGCAACAGAAGCCGGCTGTCGATGTCCTTGTACCTGGCATCGGTATCGGCGAAGTGCTTGCCGATATCGCCCAGCGCCGCCGCGCCAAGCAGCGCGTCGCAGATGGCATGCAGCAACACGTCGGCATCGGAATGGCCGAGCAGCCCTTTGTCATAAGGGATATCCACCCCGCCGATAATGAGTTTGCGTTCCGCAACCAGTTGGTGAACGTCAAAGCCCTGTCCGATACGCATATTGCTTTCCTCCTGTAGGGTGGGCGCGACTCTGTGCCCACGCGGTACTGAACTCAGCGTGGGCACAAAAAACGTACCCACCCTACCTGTTTGTGTTTAACAACAATTCCGCCAGTTCGATGTCCTGCGGATAGGTCACCTTGAAATTGCTGGTATCGCTCGCCACCAGCTTCGGCTGCAGGCCCATCGCTTCGATGGCCGAGGCGTCGTCGGTGACATTGTTACTGTGCGCCAGCGCTTCCGTCAGCAATCCGGCACGGAACATCTGCGGCGTTTGCGCCTGCCACAGGCCTTCGCGCGGCTCGGTGTGGGCGATGCGCTGCTGGGCATCGGCACGCTTCAGGGTATCTGCCACCGGCACCGCAAGGATGCCGCCGACCGGATCGTCGCGCAGTTCGCTGATCATGCGCGCCAGCAGATGCGCGCTCAGGCAGGGGCGTGCGGCATCGTGCACCAGCACCCAGTCGTCCGGTTCCAGCTCCGAGACCAACAGGCCGTTCGCCACGCTCTCGGCACGCGTCTTTCCGCCGCAATACAGCGGTGCCAGCTTGCCCGCGCAATGCGACCAGTCATAGCGCGCGAAATATTCGTCGTCCGGCGCCAGAACCACGAACACGGTCTTGATATTGGTGTTGGCGCACAAAGTGGATAGCGCGTGCCAGATCATGGGCCGACCGGCCAGATCGAGATATTGCTTGGGCAACTCGTTACCCATGCGTGCGCCGAAACCGGCAGCGGGGACTAAAGCGTGGAATTCAGACATAAGCGAATTGTAAAACAGGAATGCTGGCCGGGTGGCTTATAATGCGCGCCTTTGTTTCAGGCCTGTTTCAATGCTGTTCACCTCCAAAAATTCCCGCCCGCGCTACGCCAACCTCCAGGGTTCATCCGACGCGCTGGCCCTGGCGCAATACGCCGCGCTGCACTCCCCTCTGGTGGTGATCGCCGCGAATGCGCTGGAAGCGCAACGGCTGATGGAAGAGATTCCGTTCTTTGATCCCAAGCTGCGCGTGCACCTTCTCCCGGACTGGGAAACGCTGCCCTACGACCACTTCTCGCCGCATCAGGACCTGATCTCCGAGCGTCTCGCCACGCTGCACCATATCCGCAGCCATGCCAGCGACGTGGTCATCGTACCCATCACCACCGCGCTATATCCGCTGCCGCCGGTCGAACATCTGGCCGCCTATACCTTCTTCCTCAAACGCGGCGAAAAACTGAATGTTGCCCAACTGCGCGAACAAATGACGTTCGCCGGTTATAACCATGTACAGCAGGTACTCACCCCCGGTGAATACTGCGTGCGCGGCGGCATCATCGACCTGTTCGCCATGGGCAGTGTGCTGCCCTACCGCATCGACCTGTTCGACGACGAGATCGAGACCATCGCCACCTTCGATGTGGATACCCAGCGCACCTTGTATCCCGTGCCGGAGATACGCATGTTGCCCGCGCGCGAGTTTCCGATGGACGAGAAAGGCCAGGCGACCTTTCGCCAGAACTTCCGCGACCGTTTCGAGGGCGATCCATCCAAGTCGCGCATATATAAAGATGTGAGCAAAGGCATCGCCCCGGCAGGCATCGAGTATTACCTGCCGCTGTTCTTCGACAAGACCGCGACACTGTTCGACTACCTGCCGAAGAACGCGACGCTGTGCCTGCACCACAACGTGGACGAGGCAATCGCCACTTTCGGCAAAGATGCGGCTTCGCGCTACAACCTGCTGCGCGGCGATCCGCAACACCCGCTGCTGGAAACGAAGGAATTGTTTCTGGATGGGGAGCAGTTCTTTATCCGGGCGAAGGAATTTGCGCGGCTGGATATTCTTCCCTCTACCACCGGGGGAGGGACTGAGGGAGGGGGAAATCTCTTCGCGGAAAGCGCCCCCTCCCTACCCCTCCCCCGGGGGGAGAGGGAACCAAAAACACTCACGCCCTGCGCTACTTCGCCCATCCCGCCCATCGCCGTAGACCGCAAGGCCGAAGTCCCCACCCACGCCTTCCAGAATTTCCTGCAAACCTACACCGGACGCACCCTGCTGCTCGCCGACAGCCTCGGCCGCCGCGAGATCATGTCAGGCTACCTGAAGGAGTACGGCCTGCTGCCCGCCGTGTGCGAAGACTACGCATCTTTCCTCTCCAGCAAAGAGAAATTCATGCTCGGCGTCGGCCCCATCCAGATCGGCTTCGCACTGCCGAATGACAAGCTCGCCATCGTCACCGAAACCGAGCTTTATGCCGCCCAGCCCAGAAGCCGCGCCGCGCGCGCTGCGAAGAAGAGCAACGTGGAAGGCATGCTGCGCGACCTGTCCGAGCTCAAGCCGGGCGATCCGGTGGTGCACGAGCAGCACGGCATCGCGCGTTACCGGGGACTGGTAAATCTCGATCTCGGCGAGGGTGAAAACGAATTCCTGCTGCTGGAATATGCGGGAGAAGACAAACTCTACGTTCCCGTATCGCAACTGCATGTCATCAGCCGTTACAGCGGCGGCTCACCGGAGGCTGCACCGCTGCACAAACTCGGAACGGGCACCTGGGACAAAGCCAAGCGCCGCGCCATGCAGCAGGTGCGCGACACCGCCGCCGAACTGCTGAACATCTACGCCCAGCGCGCCACGCGCAAAGGGCACGCCTTCAAGCTCACCTATCACGACTACGAAGCCTTCGCCGCCGGTTTCGGTTTCGAAGAGACCGCCGATCAGGCCGCCGCCATCGAAGCCGTGCTGCTCGACCTGCAATCCGGCAAGCCGATGGACCGCCTCATCTGCGGCGATGTGGGCTTCGGCAAAACCGAAGTCGCCTTGCGCGCAGCCTTTGTCGCGGTGATGGATGGCAAGCAGGTGGCGGTGCTGGTGCCCACCACTCTCTTGGCCGAACAACACTTCCAGAATTTTTCAGACAGATTCGCCGACTGGCCGATCAAGATCGCCGAGTTGTCGCGCTTCCGCTCTGCCAAGGAGGTGACGCAGGCGCTGAAGGACCTGGCCGACGGCAAGCTGGACATCGTCATCGGCACGCACAAGCTGATCCAGAAGGACGTGAAGTTCCACAACTTGGGCTTGGTCATCCTCGACGAGGAACATCGCTTCGGCGTGCAACAGAAAGAACGTCTCAAGGCGCTACGCGCCGAAGTGGACGTACTCACGCTCACCGCCACGCCGATCCCGCGCACGCTGGCGATGTCGCTGGAAGGCCTGCGCGATTTCTCGGTGATTGCCACCGCACCGCAACGCCGCCTTTCCATCAAGACCTTCGTCAGCAGCTTCAGCCAGGGCATCATCCGCGAAGCCGTGCTGCGCGAACTCAAACGCGGCGGGCAGGTGTACTTCCTGCACAACGAAGTCGACACCATCAACAACATGCTGGAAAAACTGGAGGCCCTGCTGCCGGAAGCGCGCATCCGCGTGGCCCACGGGCAGATGGGAGAACGCGACCTGGAAGCGGTGATGCGCGACTTCACCCACCAGCGCTTCAACGTGCTGCTGTGCTCCACGATTATTGAAACCGGAATTGACGTTCCGACCGCCAACACCATCATCATGAACCGCGCCGACCGTTTCGGCCTCGCGCAACTGCACCAGTTGCGCGGCCGCGTCGGGCGTTCGCACCACCAGGCCTATGCATATCTCTTGGTAGACAGCATGGACGGCCTCACCGCACAGGCAAAGAAACGCCTCGAAGCGATCCAGGCCATGGAACAACTGGGCAGCGGCTTTTTCCTCGCCATGCACGACCTGGAGATACGCGGCGCGGGCGAAGTCTTGGGTGAATCGCAAAGCGGCGAAATGCAAGAGATCGGCTTCAGCCTCTACAACGACATGCTGAGTGCCGCCATCTCCTCGCTCCGGCAAGGCCACGAGCCGGACATGGCGCACCCGCTGGGGGTGACCACCGAGATCAATCTTCACACGCCGGCACTGCTGCCCAACGACTACTGCGGCGACATTCACCAGCGCCTCGTCATCTACAAGCGATTGGCAAACTGCAATACACAGGAAGACCTGGACGACATGCAGCAGGAGCTCATCGACCGCTTCGGCCTGTTGCCAGAACCGGCCCAGATTCTGCTCGACAGCCACCGCCTGCGCATCCTTGCCAAGCCGCTGGGCATCAGCAAGGTGGATGCGTCATCGGAAGCCATCGTTATCCAGTTCGTGCCGAATCCGCCCATCGACCCGATGAAAGTCATCACCATGATCCAGAGCAAGCGGCACATCAAGATGGCGGGGCCGGACAAACTGAAGATTGATTTGAAGTATGGGGATTTGGGGCAGAGAGTGTTGGCGGTTAAAAACTTTTTCAACGAATTGAAGTGAACGTGCTACCGTCAGATCAAAGGGAGTTGAGATGAGTACTCAAGGGAAGCTAACACTGCGAAACTACCGCTGTTTCGACTGGGAAAACCCAGCTGTCTTAGAGTTTGGCAATGGTTTTACCGCATTCGTTGGGCCAAATAATTCGGGCAAATCTGCCGCATTGCGATCCGTTTATGAATTGCGCAATTTATTTGGTAATTTTATTGGACTAGTCGGTCAAAACGCAGGCTTTCAGCCACAAGGAACTACTGATGTCGCGGAACTAAGCAACGATAGTGATCCAACTAAATTTCAATGCGAAATTGAAATCACAGAATATGAACGTCCACAGCCAAATCATGCATCCATTGCCATTGCAGTAACTCTTGAATGTCGCAACCAATTAGTAACCATCATAAAAATTAAAGCAATTTCTCATACCGGTGAATTTGTTCAATATGATGGGCCACCAACACAACAAGGTATAGTCAGCATAAATGCGACAAGAGTTGGATGGCCGTACCCGAATGGACCTATTGACCTAACTGACCTAAACAATTTTGCAGGTGAGTTATATCGATCGAAATATTTTCCAGCTTTTAGGAACGCTATCAACGAGGGGGCAAGCAATTACTATGACCTTCCTGTTGGAACCGCCTTGGTTGCAACTTGGGATCAATGGAAGGCAGGCAGCTTGCGCTCTCAAAAAATCGCGATTAGTCGCGTTGAAGATGAAATTGCAGCGTTGCTTGGTTTCAAGTCGCTACAAATTAACGCAGACCAGTCTGGAAAAACGCTGGACATTAACATTGATGGCCGACCACAGAAACTGTATGAGGTGGGCGCTGGCGTAGCACAACTCATTATCGTTCTCGCAGCCGCTCTCGTGCACAAACCACCGTACATCTTAATTGATGAGCCTGAACTGAGTTTGCATCCTGCTTTGCAACTCAGTTTTTTAGCAACACTTGGCTCTTACGCCACTAAAGGTCTTCTCTATTCAACACATTCAATCAGCTTAGCCCGAAGCACAGCACAGCGAATATACGCGGTTAAGAAAATCAAGAATGGTTCATCAAAGATGCACCCATTCGGTGATAACGTCATCAATTTTGGCAGTTGGCTTGGCGAGTTAAGTTATTCCAGCAGAGTTGATCTTGGCTGCGAAGGACTGCTTCTTGTTGAGGGCCCTACGGACGTTTTGTTTTTCCAAGAATTCTTACGAAAGATACAGAAAGATCACAAGTATGTCCTAATGCAGCTTGGTGGCTCATCACTTATTAACGCAGGTGTAGCGCAACATCTTTCAGAACTTCATAGAATTATCGATCCATCAAAGATTCGAGTATTCATCGACAGTGAAAAGGAATCTGTCGATGCCCCACTCGCAGCAGACCGTGTAGCTTTCGTAAATGAATGCAACAAGATTGGAATCAAAGTTCAGGTCTCGGAAAGGCGAGCGACAGAAAATTATTTCGAACGCAACGGAATTCAGAAAGCGTTGATGAGCACAGAATATAAACCACTTGAGCATTATCAAAAATTAAAAGACGCCCCTAAACACTGGCACAAATCAAACAACTGGCGCATTGCTCGCGAAACCGAATTCAAAGACATCGAAAAAACAGATCTAGGTCAGTTTCTACTTTCGCTCTGACTCTCCAACTCGCGTAAGACTTTAAAGCAGGGTGGCAATAAGCCTGCTACCGATGTTTTTCTTGCTCATGTTCGTCTCCTAAACATGCAGCCCTAAAATCAGGCCGTTGCATTGATCTCCTCAATGATCTTCAGGAGTATGGACAAACGGTCCGGACTGTTCGCTTCGGTAGCCGCGTAGATATTTTTCAGGCAAAGCTGAAGGTTCTTTTCGTTCTTGCATCCGCCGAGTTCATCCACAAATGTTTGCGACTGCGTTCCAAAGCTGTCCACACAGAAATCGACCAGCAGGAATTTTGCCTCGGAAATGATGATGCCTTCCAGCAGCTGGATATTGCTGCCGGAGGAGAGTGAAGCTGCAGCGCGCGCAACGGTTCCGCCGTTTATGTCAACAAATCCTTCGCCGGCGAGTTCATTGACGATCTGGATGACTTCATCCCGATTGAAAAGTTGTTGTTGCTTTTGCAGGACGTACTCGACCGTTTGCGGTTTCCCCAGCAGAATGAGCACGCTTCTTTGGCGGATATTCACCTTGTATGTTCGATTCAACGCTTCATCCACCCCCTTGGGGGTGAGGGACAAGGTATCCGATAAATTCATATTTATCTCTCAAACATTCATGAAATAAACGTCAGGGCCAGCTTATTCTCGACGGCGATTACGACTTGAACCGAGACACCGATTTCCCGAGGATATCCGCGATCTTCCACAATTTCTGGATGGACTTGAGCATATTGTTCAAGTCGTCGTCCGATTTTGACTGTGCGTAGGTTTTGGTGCTGGCATTGAAGATTTGAATCTGCTCATCCAGGGAGGCCGTGTTTTCCTGGATCGCCGAAGTGATGTTTTTGAGTTTCATCTGCATCAACTTCAGGGATGCCATCAGACTGCTGCTGTCATCTTCTTTCAGCTTGATTTCCACCGCCAGATCGCCATTGGCGATCTTTCTCATGGATTCAGCCGCATCATGCGGTTCGCCACCCAATTGCCTGAGAATGCCGCGCGCCAGCACAACCGCCAGGGCTATCACGGCCAGCAGGACGATGCCGCCGATGACGAGGAATTGTATGAGGTGATGCCAATAAGCCCGGTCGATGTCGTCGACAAAATCGCCGCTGCCTATCACCCAGTTCCAGTCGGGAACACGCTGGATCGCACTGAGCTTCGGCACCATGACGTCGCCGTTGGGACGTTTGGTATATATCGAGACGAATGCGAAGTTGGTATTGTGCAGTGCCTGCAAATAGACATCCGTAACAGCCTGACCGTCGGGCAGCGTGCCGCCGTCGCTTTCCTTGTTCTCCTTGCGCGGATCGGGATGCACAAGAGACATCCTCAGATTGTCGCCGGTACGGACAAAAACATAGTTCTCGCCGTCGCGCATCGCACGCATGGCATCCTTGGCCGCCGTCTGTGCATCATCCCGTGAGAGCTTGCCGGATCTTTCCAGGTCCTGATAATGCTCCACTTGCCTGGTTGCCATTTTCACCAGCAATTGCATCGATTGTTGTCGCTCCTGCAACATCGTGCTGCGCAAGGACGTCACGGCAAAGCCACCCAATAGCACCATGCCGGTTACCGCACCGAAAACGATCAACAGCAGCTTGGTTAACAGTTTCATTCAGCACTCCCTTATGAATTAATTTCGACATGCAACAACAATAATCGGGACAGTATATTTTCAATCCGTTACAACTGCAGCTATATCTTTATTACCGGTACCGACCGAGTGCTTCTTTGATCCGCCCCAGCGCATCTGCAAGTACATGACGCGGCGACGCAATATTCAGCCGCATGAAACCGCTGCCGTTTTTGCCGAACGCAGTGCCCGGATTCATCCCCACTTTGGCCTCGCGTACAAAAAATTCGCGCAATCGTACATCACTCATACCAAGGTTGCAGCAGTCCAGCCAGAGCAAATAAGTGCCTTCGGAACGTATCACTTTGATGGCAGGCAAATTTCTCGCGACATAGTCGCAAACGAAATTGTGGTTATCCTGCAAATAGGCCAGAAGACTGTCCAGCCAGGCTTCACCGCCGCGATAGGCCGCTTCAAAGGCAGCGATGCTGAACGGGTTGGTGTTGCCGACATGCAGCGTGTCGAAAGCTTGCTGGATGGCATGACGGTGGGCCGCATGCGGCGCGATGACACAGGACAGGCCGAGGCCCGGGATGTTGAAAGTCTTGCTCGGGGCGACGGTGGTGATGACCTTGTCGGATTCTTCCGCCAGCGTGGCCAGCGGGATGTGCTTTTCGCCGGGATAGACGAGGTCGGCGTGTATCTCGTCCGCCAGGATGGCGATGTCGTAACGGCGTGCGATGCGCAACAGTTCGGCGAGTTCTTCCTTGCTCCAAACTCTTCCCACCGGATTGTGCGGCGAACAGAACAGCATGAGCCGCGCGCTGCCGGCGGCACACTGTTCGAGATGTTCGAAGTCGATCTCGTAACGGTCGCCCGCGAGGCGCAACGGATTTTCGATGAGTTGCCGGCGATTGGCGGTCACCGCCGAGAAGAACGGAAAATAGACCGGCGGCTGGACGATGACTCCCTCGCCTTCCTTGGCGAATGCCATGACGCTGGCGAACAGGGAAGGCACGACGCCGGGTGCCATGATTATCCACTCGCGCTGCACTTCCCACCCGTGGCGCTTCTTTAGCCAGGCGATGAGCGCCTCATAGGCGCTTTCCGGGTACAGGGTGTAGCCGTAGACTGGATGCGCGGCCCGTTCCTGCAGCGCGCGTGTCACCGCCTCGGGCGAGGCGAAGTCCATATCGGCCACCCACAACGGCAGCACGTCCGCGACACCGAAATAGGCGATCCGTCCGTCATGCTTGACGGAGCTTGTTCCGTTGCGCGATATCTCCTTGTCGAAATCCACAGTCAATGGAAGCTCCGAATGAGCGAGGCCGTTTTGACACACGAATTATCCATCACAATCCCGCTCCGCATCTGTGCAAGAACATTCTTGTGCCGGATTTGGGATTTCACCCCCGGCTTGAATTAAAATGCACCGCTTTCGATCTTGATTGAACCGCTCCCGCCAGGGAAACCATTTGAACATGAACCTTATCCTTCAAGCCCTCCATGAAATTCCTTCCATCCAGGTCGAGCATCTCGCCAAACTTTCCAATGCCTCGCGCGTCGAACTGCTCACGCCGCATCTGTATCGCCTGCGTGACGCAAAACCGCATGCCGATATCGCCGCCTATTGTTTCAAAAACCGGCTTGACTATGGATTCGTGGCTAGTGACAAGCACTTGTCCGATTTCGGCTTGATGGTGATGGATATGGATTCGACACTGATCAGCATCGAATGCATAGACGAGATCGCCGACATGCAGGGATTGAAGCCGCAAGTGGCCGCGATCACCGAATCGGCGATGCGCGGCGAGATCGATTTCGCCGAGAGCTTGCGCCGCCGCGTGGGCTTGCTGAAGGGGTTGGACGAAGGCGCTTTGCTGCGCGTGTATGACGAGCGATTGAAACTCAACCCCGGCGCGGAGATCATGCTGGCGGAATTGAAAAAGCACGGCGTCAAGACCCTGCTGGTTTCCGGCGGATTCGTGTTCTTCACCGAGCGCCTGAAGGCGCTGCTCGGCCTCGATTTTGCCCATGCCAACGAACTTGAGATCGTGAACGGCAAGCTTGCCGGCAAGGTGTGCGGCAAGATCGTGGACGCACAAGGCAAGGCGGACTGGCTGAACCGCGTGCGCGAAGAGCTGGGATTGAAGCGGGAACAGGTCATCGCAATGGGCGACGGTGCGAACGATTTGAAGATGATGGCACAAGCGGGTGTCAGCATTGCCTACCACGCAAAACCCGTGGTGCGCGAACAGGCCAGCTACTCGCTGAATTTCGTGGGGCTGGACGGATTGGTCAATCTGCTGGGTCACTAGACCGCATGGGTCGCACGATTTCAACCGGGTTTCGGTGTGCTAAAGTGCAAGCGGATTTTCAAACTGGGTAGAAAGGATAGTCATGCAGGATGTCATCTTGAAGCTGGTGGACGTACCCATGGTGCGCATGTTCGTTCTGGCCGGCATCATCTTCCTGATGATCGCGGTGCTGGGCAAGATCGAGGGCAAGATCGAACCGGGCAGCATCGGCCGCATCGGTTCGGCGATCCTTGGCGTTGTCCTGATCGCGATCGGGATCATGATGCAATACAGCGAAACTCACGATGTGTATGCCAAGCTTCCGCCGAACATGATCACGGCGTTTCCTTCGCAAACTGTCGTTGCCGCCTCTCCCTCCAGCGCTCCCGCCAATACTGAAGCAGTCTCCATCAAGGTTGTTTCCGGCACCTATGGCCGTAACTGCAATGCCAAGGCAGGCAATGCGACTGCTCTGCTATCCAGGGCATGCGACGGCCGCGGCAGTTGCGATTTCAACATCGACACTTCTGTACTGGAAGACCCCGCCCCGAATTGCAGCAAGGACTTCGCTGCCGAATGGAAATGCAGCAACGGGAATGCGGTCTATTCTGCAGCCCTGTCCAGCCTCAGCGGCAAGAATGACAAGCTGCGCCTGAACTGCGTCAACTAAGAATTTAGCCCATCGCGGCATAAGCCTGTATTGCTCATAGCTGGCCTGTACGAGCGAGATCCTCTCGCGTACCGAACAACGTTTCTGCCCGATCAAACACGCACGCAAGGTACTTGCCTCGCACTCCCGTTACGACGATTTTCTGGATTATGGCGATGGACAGGACTTCCACCGCAAACTTGAGGAATTTCGTACAGCACTCGCCGGGGAAGAAATCGGCCAGGCTGCACCGGCCGAACCCAAACCTTGATACAGGCGAAGTGCCTGATATGGATGGCCTAAGTGCGCTTTTAACCATCTCAAGTTCACGGTTATTGGCGCAACAGCGACCCCACTTCCGACTCAAGTCAAGACATTGCTGCAATGTTTCCCTGAATATTCCACTTGAAAAAAATCCCCCAGAGCACTACAGTTAGTCACAAATCAGACGACCAGCTACTAGATATAGTGGTTTTGTTTTTCCTGCCAAACAGGCAGCGACATCAAAGGGAGTAATATAATGTTCGATACCGAAAGCGTTTCGCCTTCAACCTCTTCCCAGAACGATCCCGAGCAAAACACAAATTCCAGTCATAATCCGGAGCGACACAAGCACAAACCGGCTCAAGCCGAGGCCGAACATGCTTCCAAGAGCGGACAAGATTCGCACAATAAACTGGCCAAAGGCTCGAAAAATGATCCGGCTTTTGAAGAAAGCACAGCAATGACACAAGAGATCAGCACCGAAGTGCTGCTGGAAAAATACGCGGAAGCCGACGAGAAATCGGTACAGGACGTGCGTCGTCGTGTAGCCCGCGGTCTGGCGCAAGCCGAAAAAGCCGATCAACGAGCCAAATGGGAACAGGCTTTTTTTGAAGCACAGGAAAATGGTTTCGTTCCGGCCGGCCGCATCAACTCGGCCGCCGGCTTGAAGATACAAGCCACGCTGATCAATTGTTTCGTACAACCGGTGGGCGATGCCATTTCCGGTACCAACGACGGCAAGCCCGGCATCTATGATGCCTTGCAGCAAGCAGCCGAGACCATGCGCCGCGGCGGCGGCGTCGGTTACGACTTCTCTTCCATCCGTCCCGAAGGCGCACACGTCAAAGGCACCAACTCGCGCGCCAGCGGCCCCATCTCTTACATGCGCGTATTCGACCGTTCCTGCGAGACCGTGGAGTCCGCCGGAGCGCGCCGCGGCGCCCAGATGGGCGTGTTGCGTTGCGACCACCCGGATATCGAGAAATTCATCAGCGCCAAGGACCAGGGCGACCTGCGCAATTTCAACATCTCCGTGGGCGTGACCGATGCCTTGATGCAGGCAGTGGAAAAAGACCAGGATTTCGAGCTCGTGCACATGGCCGAGCCTTCTCTAGCGATCAAGGAAGCGGGGGCGACGCGACGCGACGACGGCAAGTGGGTATACCGCAAGGTACGCGCGGCCGATCTGTGGAAACAGATCATCGCCAGTACATACGACCATGCCGAGCCGGGTGTGCTGTTCATCGACCTGATGAACCGCGACAACAACCTGTCCTATTGCGAAATCATCGAGGCGACCAATCCCTGTGCCGAACAACCGCTTCCGCCTTATGGCTGCTGCTGCCTCGGCTCGATCGACCTGACGCGCATGGTGAAGAACCCGTTCTCGACGCATGCCGGCTTCGACTACGAGCCTTTCAAGCAGATCGTGCGCGTCGCGGTGCGCATGCTGGACAACGTGCTGGACGTGACCGCCTGGCCGCTGCCTGAGCAGCAAAAGGAAGCGCAAAACAAACGTCGCGTCGGTTTGGGTTTCACCGGGCTGGGCGATGCGCTGGTGATGCTGGGCTTGCGTTACGATACCGACGAGGCTCGCAACTTTGCTGCCGACATTTCGCGCATCATGCGCGACGAGTCGTATCTCGCCTCGGTGGACCTGGCGATCGAGCGGGGCGCTTTCCCTCTGCTGGATGCCGACAAGTATCTTGCCGCGCCGCGCTTCGCATCGCGCCTGCCGGACGAGATCAAGAACAGGATACGCAAGCACGGCATCCGCAACAGCCACCTGCTTTCCATCGCCCCCACCGGCACCATCTCCCTGGCTTTTGCAGACAATGCTTCCAACGGCATCGAACCGGCCTTCTCTTGGTTCTACACGCGCAAGAAGCGCATGATGGACGGCTCGACCAAGGATTACTCGGTGGAGGATCACGCGTGGCGCGTGTTCAAGCAACAGGGAGGCGACGTCTCGAAGCTGCCGCCCTCCTTCGTCACTGCGCTGGAGATCTCCGCGATCGACCACATGAAAATGGTCGCAGCCGTCGCCCCGTTCATCGACACCTCGATCAGCAAGACCGTCAACGTCCCCGCCGATTATCCGTACGAGGATTTCAAGGATCTCTACACCGAAGCGTGGAAAGCCGGACTGAAGGGGCTGGCGACCTATCGCCCCAACAGCGTGCTGGGCTCGGTACTTTCAGTCACGCCCGAGAAAAAAGAAGAACAGCCGCAGGATTTCGTGTTCGACCAGGACCGGCGCATCGTGCTGGAAGCAGCGCCTAACCCCGCTCTCGCCTCGTTACGCTGGCCGGGTCGGCCTTCGCTCACAGCAGGCAGTTCCGGCTGGGTGTCGCAAGTGGTGAAGCATCCGCTCGGCAGTTTTGTGACATTCGTATCGCATACGACCAACGGCCGCAACCATCCGTTCGAGGTGTGGGTGAACGGTTCCGAGCAGCCGCGCGGCCTCGGTGCATTGGCCAAATCATTGTCGATGGACATGCGCACGCGCGATCCGGTGTGGGTACGCATGAAACTCGAGATGCTGATGAAAACAACCGGCGACGACGCCTTCGACATGCCGATGCCGCCCGATGGCGAAGTGAAACGCATGCCGAGCCTGGTCGCCGCGTTCGCGCACTTGCTCAAGTATCGCATTGAAGAATTGGGCGCTCTGGAAGTTTCGGAAGGCGAAACGACACCGATGATGGACGCGCTTTTTGCCAAGAAAGAACCGAAGACCGGCACCGACGGCACCATGAGCTGGACAGTGGATATTTCAAATGCAGGCAGCGGCGACGACTTCGTGCTCGGCTTGAAAGAACTGGTGCTGCCGGACGGGCAGCGTCGTCCCTACTCGATGTGGCTGTCCGGCGTGTATCCGCGCGCACTCGACGGACTGTGCAAGGTGCTGAGCCTGGATATGCGAGTCATCGACCCGGCGTGGATCGGCATGAAGCTGCGCAAGCTGCTCAACTTCGGCGAACCGCTGGGCGATTTCATGGCGCGCGTGCCGGGCGGCAACAAGATGGAGAGCTACCCGTCGACCGTTTCCTACGTCGCCAAGCTCATCATCCACCGCTACGCGATGCTGGGCATCCTCGACGAACACGGCTACCCGGTGCAGCAGATGGGCGTGCTGGAGATTCCGGAAGGACAGATCAAGCCTACCGGAATCAAATCGATCGTCGGCAAAATGTGCAAGGAATGCGGCAACGCCACATTGATCAAGAAGGACGGCTGCGAATTCTGTACCAGTTGCGGAGCGATAGGAGCGTGCGGTTAAGCGTGCGCTATGCAGCTGGATGCCAGACTGTGGGGTACACCATAAAGCGCTAGTTGGACATTATAAGACGCTAGCAACTACATCATAAGTTGCAGTTGGTTTCCACGCTTAAGCGTTTCTTACTATCAGCATTTGTAGAGCTTACAGCAAGGCCTTCACGAACCAATCAAACTCACCCCCTTCGAAGCAATTCGAAGGGGGTTTATTTCTTTGTTTTGTAATTTTTAGAAACCATAGCATGCAGCATTTCAAACTTCATCTGACAGGCGTTGACCGATGCTCGGCCTTAGGAGACATTGGCGGTTTGCTGAAATGGCTGTCTGCTAGCCCTGTTGATCTTCTTCTTCAGCGGGAACAGATAGAACAGTTTCTGCGTGACAAACGTGCTGAATCCGAAAATGATACGTTGTCATTAAGCGAGGCAGCCAAATATCTTTATTGTGACCCAATGGTTTTGCCTACAATTATTGATGAAGGACTATTGGAATCTGTTGAGGTCGTAACCGGTACCGTGTCTGCAGCAGTCACGACAGTGCTGTAGAGCGTCACCCAGCTTTTTTATAGCCAGACAACGGCCTGCTCCTTGGGGAGCAGGCTTTTTCTTGAGCTCCACGCCATTGAAGATTTGCAAGGATGTTAAGGGACCTGTTTGTTATCTGGCAAGAGAAAGATCGCTCTTATAACGTTAATACAGTTAATATTCATTGTATTCGACAACGCCACAGGGATATCTACGCGGATGCAAGCGTCTGCTCCCATATTGTTAACGGCGAATCTTACGTTTCCGTCTAACAACAACCGCCCCAAGCAAAAAAATAGAGTAGATAGAGATACGAATGAAGTCATTTCGGCCAATGTTCTGAAATGCGGTTAGCGTTGCAGTTTGAGAATTCACCGCGACCCAGTCGGTCACTATTGTGTAGTACAAGTATCCGTGAAGGAACAACAGTAAAGCAAGAACGATGTTGTAGATAGTCATAAATATGAAATCAGCTCGGCAGGTGATCCTCATCGCCACCGAGAAGGCAAGCGCGTATGCGAATGCAAGCAGCGAATAAAACAACAATTCCAAAGGCCACAAATCTCTGACATCCTGACTATCTGGGCTATGACGCAACTCAAACAAGATTTCCAGACAGTTAGATAAAGAGAGTACTGCAAAAACAAAAATAACAACTGTCCAAAAGCGAACCATTTGAGAGCGCGAATTATCTCTCATACCGCGCTTTCTCTTTTCCGATAATGAAAAGTAGAGGCTAAATGTATCTGATAAGCGCGCAAGTTGGAGTTCATCTTGATTGCATGTGGCTAACCTCAACCCCTTGTTCAGGATCATGCACAATGACTGCTTCTATACTGGCCATCATAAGTAGATGGTTGAATTTTGAATGCAGTTTTGAGTAACGCAAGTCAAGTGGGTGAAATGAAGTAGCATCCATGCCATTTTGGCCTATCATTCGCAATTGCGAAGACGGTAAGATAGACTATTTAGTCGGCCGGCTTTATTACGGCATGATCTCGACATACTCGTAGACCTCCGCATCGATCAGTTCCTTCCTCACCGGCAGCGCAGCCTCGGCGAACCATGCGCGGGGATCATGCCTGTCGATCTCACGCCCCATAAAACGGACTAATTCGCAAATCGGCTCGACTACGTTGATACGGTAGCGTTCGTCCTTCTTCACGTACCCCAAGTAGAGATTCTTCATGCAGTTACCGCGACACCAAGAATACGCTTCGCAGGCGGCGCATGGCATATCGGGATGCAATTGCAAAGGGCTTTTGTTAAGCCAGTTACCCTGTATCTCCCCCATCTGCATACTCGGCACGTATGTCATATCGGGACAGGGAAATATCTTGCCGTCCGGCATGACGTTGATGATGTGTGTCGAGACGCGGCACTGTGTTTGTCCGGCGTAGAGCTCCTTGGCGCGATTCGGCAATACCTTGTTGCGCACGATGCCCATGATTGGGATCAATGGGTATAGCTTGTCCGTGCGAAGGAAAAATTTGTCAATAAGTTGGATCAATACTGCTTTGCGCTTGTCCAGCGAATCGCCGAAATATTGTTCGTCAGCGACGAACTGCCAGTACAAGTAATCGAACGATTCCGCGAGGTCATCGAGTTCCCCAAAGCCAGTATCGGAACTCCCCCAAGTCACGCGTGCGGTGACACTGCCACCCAGCCGGTCACGCACATGGTTCACGTTTTTGTGCACTTGACGCCATACGCCCCGCCCCCGGTAACCGTCCGTGGTTTGTTCCCCACCATCAACAGAGACAAGAACATTGGACAACTTGTGTAGCATCCAGTTAGGCAAGTTATCCAGCAACGTACCGTTTGTCTGCAACTGGTAGCGGAAGGATGGGAAACGGCGCATCACCGTTTCCATCATCTCCCGGTTAAGCGTTGGTTCGCCACCATAGAACGTGACATAGATTTCCTTGCCGCCGAGGTTCCGCTCAATGAAGGCGGCAAGTTGATCGATGCCGTATTTCAGCTCGGTCTGTGAGCCCAGCACTTCACCCACGCTCATCGAACAGTAGCTACATTTCAGATTGCACTTGAGCGTGGTGAGAAGTTGTAGTTCGACGCGACCGCCAACGATGGCGTGGTCGGCATCGGTCATAGGTAATTGTGTTGTCACAGGAGACAAGGAAATGGTTCGGGTGGTCATGTACATTCTTTATCTTTGAGATGGATGGAACAGTCACCGTAATTCAGCTCAAAAATAGAATGAGTGTTGAATTGCATTACTGATTGGGCCACTTTACCCAAAGTAATCCATTTAACTTTGATCCTCGTCAATTAAAACATATCCACTTGAATTTTTTCCTTCATTGGAAGGTGGAAGGCCATCCGAATCGCAAATTGGGAAGCTAAGCGTTTAGTCAGCATGTCCACCTGCTGGCGCACACGGGTCATGTTGCCCGCGTCAAGTGGATTGTCCAGTACGTCGGCAATCGGATTGCCAACTTGGCGAGCTTCATCTTCGCGGAAGCCGCGCGTGGTCATGGCCGGCGAACCAAGGCGGATGCCCGACAAGATTCCAATTCAAACCCATTTTGTTAACTGATATGTAGTCGTTCTGCCCTTCTTAAGTGCGATTCTGAGTCATAGGCAGTTACCAATCAGGGTTGTCATCCGCCAGCAAATAAGGTTATTTACATCTTGTGGGTAAATACGCCTAATTGAGAAACTGCCTGTTACACGGGAATAAGCTATGCCAGGCTATGTGATTGAAAATCATTCTTCTCGGTGCACCTGGACGATTCAAGAATGCCGATGAAGAAATGAGTTTTCTGAAAGCGTTCTCTGAAGCGAGCTACTACCTGTGGCGCAGCAAGTTTGGTGGCATGAGCGTACCTGATGCGAAACGCCTGAAAGAGCTTGAGAGCGAGAATGCGCGCCTGAAGAAGCTACTTGCTGAGTCGATGCTGGAGGACGAAGCTGTGCGCGAGGTGCTCCGAAAAAAGTGGTAAAGGCACCGGCACGCCGCGAAGCGGTGCGCGCTCTGGCGAATCGCGGATTGAGTGAGCGCCATGCCCTGCGCATCATCGGCATGAGTGCCAGTGCCTATCGTTACCAACCAGCTCCTGACCGCAATCATGCCCTGCGGGAGCAGATCGTTGCTTTGGCACATCGGCACCGCCGTTATGGCGCCGGCATGATCTACCTGAAATTGCGCCAAGCAGGACAGCAGGTCAATCACAAGCGGGTCGATCGGCTCTATGCCGAGGCTGGCCTTCAGGTACGGCGGCGCAAACGCAAGAAAGTGCCGGTATCGGATCGGCAACGCCCAGTGCAGTTCGAGTTAACGGAGCAGACACGTGATGCCGTGGCTACCTGGATTGCGAAAGCGAGCCTCAGCGCAGAACAGTACCTTTTCCCAAGTCGGCAGAAGGAATCTCCTCACATTACTACTCGGCAATATGCCCGAATCGTGCATCGATGGGTTCAGGCAGTCGGTCTGGATACGTCAGATTATGGGACACATACGATGCGACGCACTAAGGCCACTTTGATATACCGCCAAACGAAGAACTTGAGGGCAATTCAGCTGCTGCTCGGCCATAGCAAACTTGAGAGTACCGTCAGATATTTGGGCATTGAAGTTGATGATGCCCTAGAGATTGCTGAGCAAACTGAAATCTAGCCATTTTTAGATAGTGCGACTGACTTTACGGTCGGTCGCACTCGACGGCTTGGATAATATGAGCACTGACCGTCAGGTTGGAAAACAAAGCAGACTGTTTTATGGTAATTTTCCCACCAGATGAAGGGCCGCTATGCGACAACACGGCTGAGCGCGTACTTTCGGCCACAAGCAGCCGATCGAGGATGTGCCATGCAATATATAAAGATAATCGTCATTAGTTTGCTTCTTTCGGGATGTGTGGGAGTTGGTATCACCTCCACCAACTTAAAGGATGAAACCACCCAGACGGATGAATCTAGATTGCTAAAGTCTGCAGCCTATATCATTCACAGTACTCTCGATCAGAAATCATGGAGCGATGCATTATCCGGTTTTACGAATAGTGAAAATATTATTTTCGTAAATAAGGAAGATGCTACGGACAAATTATCTTCCTTTATCAACCGAACCAGGCCTCTTCCTATAATTCAAGTCTATTTTGAACCGGTAAATAAAGAGCCAAAGTTTGTAGATAAGGCGATTTTTGTAGAGTCCATGCTTTCACTATTTACATTGTCTGTCATACCAGGATTGATAGATGAGCCGTATACATATGAAGCATCTTTCAGCGTCTCGAAACCCGGGGTGGAAAATTCACCACAACCAAACTGGGAGTATTCGTCGAGAAGGCGAATGTTTATGTGGCTGCCGCTTCTTCCTATAGCAGATACTATTTGGCTATTTGGTGCGGATATCAAGCTTGATGAAAAATGGAAGATTGAGGAAAAGCGGCGTTTTATACTGAGTTTTCTAAAAGATGCCGAATCAATATTGAGAGAATTGGAACTAAACGCTTCGCCGTCGTTTGATGGCAAAAAATGAGGCCAGATCAAAAGTCGAGGAGTGACTGAACTGATTCTCAGTTGTACGAACGAACAGATTATCTATCAGTTAATTTTCTAAGGAGCATCCGATTTGGGGCAACTGCTATGTCCGTTGTGGGTTACGAAGTGACCTTCGAGCACCTTCAAAGCACAGGTTTTGAGCGACTGCTTCGGAGTGTATTTCGGACACCCCACTTCTGAATTAAGCGCAATAAGTTACTAGAATCCAAGAAATCACTATCATGAATTATTATTTATAATACATGCAGTTAGGAAGCTAGCACTTTATGCGTCTTTTCATGTGGAAAATAGCGCTATATGGGGTTTGCTAGTAGCGCAATTTGGTGTTCTCTAACCTGTTAACATATTAACTATGTTGCTCGTGAACTAGCGCTTTATGGTGCAACGCATACAGTCGGCACACCGATGGTTGGTGGCTGATCAACAACTAAAGTCATTTCAGAATGTTTCAAAAATAAGGGAGCCAAATTGGCTCCCTTATTTTTTCCCCTGATAGCAGCATAGAGCTCGCGTTCGAAGCCCACCTGTAGATCGGGGCATCGTTACGAGATACCAGAACATGAACCCGGGAAATGAATTTTTATTAATACAGCATTGACACGGCATTGATTATATTACCCATGTCGCATGCGAGCAGTCTGGAGACGATCAATTCTCTTTTTAATTGCGGGAGCCTAAATGAACAAATTGATATTGATAAGCGCCTTGATACTGGCATTAGCGGGCTGCGAAGGCATGCCCATGGGTGATGATTACGGCGACCATGAATCCGGCTACAGGAATTTCGAAGGAATGGGATTCGGTGGCATGGGTTTTGGCGGTTTTGGTTTCGGCGGGATGGATGACGGAGGTTTCGGTGGCTTCGGCGATGGCGGTTTCGGCGGCATGGGCGATGACGATTGAATCGAAACCGGGATCATTGGTGACGGCTCGGGGTACAGGCCGCCACTTAATCAATACTTGAGGGGGTATTCATGAAGAAAAATCAGCACATGATCTTGCTAGCGTCCGCTTTGTTTCTGGCAAACGTGACCGCACCTGTATATGCAGATGATCATGTTTCAAATAGCGAATCTGACTACAAAACGCGTCAACATTCCGATCCCGTTGCAAATTCGGAGAAACATCTTTTGGCTTTCAAAAGAGAATTGAAGATCACAAATGATCAAGAGCAAGCCTGGAATACTTATGCCGAGAAAACCAGGAGCAATGTCAAAGACATAAGGGATCGCACGAATGAAGCGATGCATGACCAGCCCCAGACTGCGCCTGAGCGTTTCGACCGCCATATCGCATTGATGAAGGAACGTCTGGCAAGCTTCGAAAAGATGGACGAGGCGCTCAAGCAGCTTTACGCGGCGCTGACCCCAGAACAGAAAGCCATAGCCGATCGGCATTTCTCAAGACTGCGTCATTGAATCGAACCTGAGCCGTGCCGGAGTTCAGGCGGGCTGAAACTGGTATAGCCACGTTTCGGTGATCGTCTGTTCTCCGCTACGCAGGAAAAGACGTATTTCAACCGGCTCTTTTGTCGGCCCCAACTCGCCGAGGTCAAAAAATGTGCGCCAATGCCCCGGGATACCGTCGGGCACAGCCTCGGCCGCTATCCTGCTTATTTTTCCGCGTGAGGCCGACACGACCACTTCGGGAATGACACCTGAGGCAAGCTGATCGAGTGTTCCACCCTTGAATTCGACCACGAATTTATGCACTCCCGGCGGACGCTTCGCCGGCTCGCCGCCCCGTCCGATGCGGGTCGCCACGCAACGCGCCAGGGAAGTCTTGAACGGCTCCTCGGCCGTCCAGTGCAAACGATAGCGCAAACGGTAACTGGAGCCTGCGGTCGCTTTTTCACGCGGCACCCACATCGCGGCAACGTTGTCGTAAAGTTCCTCGTCGGTAGGTTGTTCGACCAGTTGCACCGTGCCCTCGCCCCAGTTTTCGAGCGGCTCGACCCACAAGCCGGGGCGGCGCTCGTAATGAACGGCATCAAGGTATTCGCCGAAATCGCGCTCGCGCTGCATCAGGCCGAATCCGCGGGGGTTGTTGTCGGCAAAGGCCGATACCATGATCCCGTCGGGCTCGTTGAGGGGACGCCAGATATGTTCGTTGGCGCCGGTCCACAGTGCAAGACCGTCCGAATCGTGAACTTCGGGCCTCCAGTCTGTCTGCTTTGTCTTGTCTTTCCCGGAAAACCAGTACATCGACGTGGCGGGCGCGATGCCGAAGCGGGAAACGTCGCGCCGCATGAACAAGTTTGCTTCGACGTCCATCACCACGCCCTTTTCTCTGGTCAGGACGAAGCGATAGGCGCCGGTGACGCTTGGGCCGTCAAGAAAAGCATAGACGACAACCGTATTGGATCTGTCGCCGGCGGATTCAAAATAGAAGCGGGTGAAAGCCGGAAATTCTTCTGTCTTCCCAAATTCCACCGTATCGATGGCAATACCGCGTGCCGAAAGGCCGTATTGGTACTCGTCGCCGATGGCACGGAAATAGGAGGCTCCCAGAAACGCGGCCCAGTCGTTGTGCTGCCAATCAAGGCGCGACTGATCGCCGAGACGGCTTTCCTGGATGCGAAAGCCAGCGAAGTGCGCCTGCGGCCCGAGGCGATGCGCGGGGCTGTCGTCGGGCATCTCGAAATGGCTTTTGTCGAATAGGATCTCGCGCGCCAGGCTGTGGTCCTGTTTTGCGCTTGATGGCCTGTCCAGCCGGTACATCCTGACCGAGTTCTGAAAGAAGCATCCCGGATGAAAGAATTGGACGGGGTACTGCCCGGGGCCGCTGGCAAAGAGCGCATCATCGGGCTTGAAGTGGATCTTACCGTGAGCCTCCCAATCGATCTGTTCCAGAATATCCTGATTCGGTTGCAGCTCCGGCTGGAAGGGTTGTGTCGACAGGCGCCTGGCCTCCTCGATCAGGCCGTCCCAGGAAAATACGGCAGCCTTGCCCAGTGCCAATCCCGATTCGGCAGCCATGACGCTGGTCCAGGGAAATGCGGCAGAGGCGGCTGCGGTGGCCAGCAGGCCAAGGAATTTTCTACGATCGAATTCTGACGACATGGGGATCTCGCTGCTTGTTCGGAAATGCCGGTCTTGGAGACCGGCATTCTAGCTTATGCCCAGGCACGCACCAGTATGTTGGGAACGGTACGCTCCTCGGGAGTGAGCAGCCAGAGTTTGCGTCTCAGCGTAAGTCCCAAACCCGATTCGCTCGTCAGCACTGTGATTGGAACCGCAAGCAGCAACGGCACACCTACCGGCAACAACCACCATACCGCATTGCGATAGGATAAAAATATCGTTAGCAGCGTCACTGCAACCGCAGCCATGATGGGCATGAAACGGTGCAGCGCATCGCGCCAACGAATCGATTGGGCCTCGCGCATCGGGGACTTCCATTCCAGGCCCAGCCCGGTCAGCGCGGTGACGACGAACAGGGTATGGGCCACCATGCGGATCGGGGCCTGCAGGGCAGAAAGGATGGCTTCGAACGCGGCACTTTTGATCAATGCAGCAGCACCGCCATATGCCGCCTGTTCGCCGTGCCTCAAGATTGCCACCACTGCCATGGCCCTGGGCAAAAACAACAGGGTCAGCGTCAGAGCCCACAGCAATTCAAGCGTGGAAGATATACCCAGCCAGGGGAACATCAGTGCAGCAGAGGTCTGTGGTTCCAGCAGCCGCAGGCTCAAGCTGACTAGCAGGAAACCGAGCCACAAAGGAGCGGATATATAAGACATGGCGCCCGTGAACAACATGGCTCGGTGGACGGCCTGGAAACCCGGCTCGGTGATCAGGCGGAAGTTCATCAGGTTGCCCTGGCACCAGCGGCGGTCGCGCTGCAGTTCCTCCACCAGGTTGGACGGTTGCTGCTCGTAACTGCCTTCCAGGTCGGTCGTGAGCCAGACGTGGTAACCCGCCCGGCGCATCAAAGCGGCTTCCACAAAATCGTGCGAAAGAATCTCGCCCGAGAGCCCGCCCTGGCCCGGCAACAGATCCAGCGCGCAATGTTTCATGAACGGTTCGACACGGATGATGGCGTTATGCCCCCAGTAATGGGATTCGCCCAATTGCCAGAACTGCATGCCGGCAGTGAACAGGCGTCCAGCCACCCGTCCGGCAAATTGCTGCAATCTGGCATGCAACGTTTGCACGCCGCAAGCGCGGGGCGCAGTCTGGATGATCCCGGACTTAGGATTCGCTTCCATCATGCATACCAGCGTGGTGATCGATTCGCCGGTCATCACGCTGTCGGCATCGAGCACCACCATGTAGCGGTAGTTACGCCCCCAGCGGCGGCAAAAGTCCGCCACATTCCCCGCCTTGCGGCGCGTGCGGCGCTGGCGCAGCCGGTAATAGAGACGGCAGCGATCCCCCAGTTGTTCGCGCAAGGTCGACCACGCGGCCAACTCCTGCAGGCGCAGATCCGGATCGTAGGTATCGGAGAGTACATAGACGTCGAACAGGCCGGCCGCTTCGCTCTTTGCCAGCGACTCGCAGGTCGCGCGCAATCCGGCGAACACGGAAGTGACCGGCTCATTGCAGATCGGCATGATGATGGCGGTACGCGCGTCGGGATCCAATGTCTTGGGATCGAGCGCAGCGAGAGGCAGTGCATGCGGATCCGGATGCAATTGCACCCAGAATCCCATCATGGCGGTCACAAAACCGGCCGTTACCCAGCCGAACAGTACGACGAATATGACCAGCTGGATGAGATGCAGGGCCGGATGAAGGCTGTTCGCAGCTTGGGTGTGAAAAAGCAGACCTGCTGCCACGGCTGTACTCGCGAACACGATGGTCACCAAAGCAGCCCGCCTTCTGGAAGCGGCAGCTTTCCACGCGGGTGCGTTTATATCCGGCCGTAAAACAGCGGTACCGGACAGCGCCAGCCAAAGGCCGCGCCAGAATCCTGTCCAAGGGCGCGACACCATGCTGCCACGGCGGATCGGAGGGGCAGTCTTCGTTGATCTGATTACGTTCGGGATGTCGCAAGGTTTCATCTGTAAGGTGACGCAGTCATTATCATGACCTCAAGGCGAGCAACTATCATGCCGCATCCAGACTGAATCCACTTTCTGTTGATTTATATAATTATTATTTCTATTCATCAAAAGAATCGGTCCTGATTTTCTTGCATTCCAAAATCATCTGTCTCCGCCAGGCGACACCAGAATCAAACATATTCACAGTTTCAATATAAGCAAATGAAAATTAACGGAATTGCAATGTCGCCCGGAAGAGACGGTTAAATGAAGTGGAAGAAGACAGGAGCGTGTGGCGATCGATTCTCAATCAGCTCCCATGCGTTTCGCCAAGACCAATTGGCGATACCCGCATCCAGCAAGGCTCACATTGCTTCGAGGTAATGACCTTGGACGGAAAAGGCCGTATATCTCCAAAGGAACACCGCTCCCGCAATCCGGGACCGCACTGAAGGTATAATTTTCAATCGGGGAGCGGTGCGCTTCTTTTACCAGGGGGTTACATGAAGTCTTCAAAAAGCATTCTAATGGCATGTGCTTTGTTTTTTTCGATTGGCGCACAGGCCGCACCGGATGTCGTCAGGCTGGGCAATCTGAAGTTCGCCCATTACGGCGCGGTTTCTTATATGAAAGAGATCGCTTCCAAATACAACCTGGTGATCGAGGAAAGAGTCTTTGCCAAAGGTCTCGACATCCTTCCGGCAACTATAGCGGGCGAGATCGACATCGCCGCCAGTGCGCTTGATGCCGCTGTCGCGGGGCGAGCCAACGGAGTACCTATCTATGTGGTCGCAGGCTTTGCCAAAGGCGGCGCACGCATTGTCGGCCGCTCCGATCTGAACATCAAATCGGTAGCCGATCTCAAGGGCAAGAAGGTAGGCGTGGCGCGCGGAGGTGCGCAAGAATTGTTGCTAGCTGCGGAACTGTCCAAGAATAACCTGACCTGGTCCGATCAGCCGGGCAAGGACGTGCAGATCTTCTTCATGCCGTTTGCAGACTTGAACCAGGCGTTGATGCAAAAGAATATCGATGCCATGTGCCAGTCCGAGCCGCAATCTTCGCAGGCGATCAACAAGGGTTACGGCGTTGAAGTGGTGAAACCCTACGACACGCCGATCGGCGAGCCGGTACGGGTGCTGGTGATGACGGAAAAGATGTATAACGAAAAACGCGATGTCGCCGAACGTGTGCTCAAGCTGTTCGTGGAGGCTTCCAAGACCTTCCAGGACAATCCCAAGCTGGCGGAAAAATATGTACGCGAGCAGATGTTCAAAAATCAGATCTCCCATGAAGACTATCAGGATGCCATGAGCAACGCGTCATTCACTTATGACGTCAGTCTCGAACATGTGCAAGTCACTGCCGACCTGATGAAGAAATACGGCGTTGGCAAACTGGCGGTCGCGCCTGTGGCGAAAGACTGGGTACGCCTCGATCTGCTCGACAAGGCAAAAAAAGAAATGAAGATCAAGTAGCGCGGCGGAGCCACCGATGAAAAATATTCCGGCAAGACTATATGCATCCCTGCAGGGACTTCTGCTGCCCTTTGTTTTGCTGGCGATCTGGCAGTACCTGTCTGCGCACGCCATCGTCAATCCGCAGATACTGCCTGCACCCACGGCAGTGATCGCGAAGTGGTGGGAATATCTGCTGCCGACGGAAGCGTTCGATCCATCCCGATCCGGCTATCTGGCCTGGCTGTTTTCCGGCGAGATGATCCACGATGCCTATGCCAGCATGTATCGCGTCGTCGTGGGCTTTCTGGTTGGTACTGCCCTGGCATTGCCACTGGGTCTGCTGATGGGAGCGAACGATCGCATCTATAAGCTGTTCAACCCCTTGATCCAGATCCTGCGCCCGATCCCGCCCATCGCTTTCATCCCGCTGTCGATACTCTGGTTCGGATTGGGCAACCCGCCCGCGATCTTCCTGATCGTGATCGGCGCGTTCTTTCCCGTGCTGATGAACACCATCGCCGGCGTGCGCCACGTCGACGGCATCTACATCCGCGCCGCCCGGAGCCTGGGAGCGAGCCAGACCACCATGTTCCTGCGCGTGATGCTGCCTGCCGCGACCCCCTATATCCTGACGGGTGCGCGCATCGGCATCGGCACCGCCTTCATCGTGGTGATCGTGGCCGAAATGATCGCGGTCAACAACGGCCTCGGCTACCGCATCCTGGAGGCGCGAGAGTTCTTCTGGTCGGACAAGATCATCGCCGGCATGTTCACGATCGGCTTGCTCGGTTTGGCCATCGATTCAGGCATGAACCGTCTCAACAACTATCTGCTCAAGTGGCACAGAGGAATCGAAAGCAATTGACCATGCAGCCACAAATCCATATCAGCAAAGTAGGCAAAGTATTCAGCACAAGCGGTCGCGAAGTCGTTGCACTGGATGACATCAATCTGGAAGTCATGCCCGGAGAATTCATCTGCCTGCTCGGCCCCTCCGGTTGCGGCAAATCCACCCTGCTCAATGCGATCGCGGGCTTCTCGCTGCCCACTGCCGGCAGCGTCATCGTCGACGGCAGGCCGGTGCAAGCGCCGGGGCCGGACCGCGGCATGGTGTTTCAGGAATATGCCCTGTTCCCGTGGATGACAGTGGAGAAGAACATCGCCTTCGGTCTGGAGATCAAGAAGCAGCCCAAAGCCCGGATCAAAGAGAAAGTGAGCGCTTTGCTCGAAATGCTCAACCTGCAGGACTTTCGCGACCGCTACCCGAAAGACCTGTCCGGCGGCATGCGCCAGCGCGTGGCGATCGCCCGAGTGCTGGCACTGGATTCCCCGATCCTGCTGATGGACGAACCCTTCGGCGCGCTCGACTCGCTCACCCGGCGCAACCTGCAGGACGAACTGTTGCGCATCTGGACGGAATTCAGGAAGACCATCATCTTTGTCACGCACAGCATCGAAGAATCCATCTACCTTGCCGATCGCATCGTCGTGATGACCTATCGCCCCGGTACGATCAAGAAGATCGTGAGCGTCTCGATGCCGCGCCAGCGCGACCCGAGTTCAGTCGAGTTCAACAACCTCAAGAAGGAACTTGCGTTGCTGGTGATGGAAGAACAGACCCGACACAACCAGAACGAGATCAAGGTGCCTGCCGCAGACTGAAACGCTGTTGCTTTGCCCGGAATTTCTTGCTCACAACCCCATCAGCAGCAACCACAGCGGCAGGGTCAATGCGGCCAGCAATGTGCTGAGCATCACCTGGGCGGCGATAGTATCTCCGTCGCCGCCCATGCGCCTTGCCAGCACATAGGATACGGTGGATACCGGCAGTGCAGCCATCAATACCGCGATATTGAAATACACGCCGCTCAACCCGAACGCCCTGGCCAATCCCCAGGCGATGGCGGGCAACACCAGCAGTTTGATCGCCACGCCATACCACAAGGTACCAAGATGACTGTGCAAGCCCTGCAAACGCAGACCTGCGCCGACGGCGATCAGCCCCATCGGCAGCGAGGCCTGCGACAACAGACCCAGCGCGGCGTTGAGCAGCGCCGGCAACTCCAGACCTGAAAAACTCAGGGCGATACCGCTTGCGGTGGAGAGGATCAAGGGATTGCTCAATATCTCCTTGAGCCAGTGGCTTTCACTGTGACGTGCCAACGCCAACACCGCTGCGACATTGGCGACAGGGACCATGAAACCCATCAGCAGGCCGATAGCGGCGAGACCGTCTTGTCCGTGCATGCCTCCCGCGATGGCGAGACCGACGTAGCTATTGAAACGAAATGACGACTGGAAAGTTGCAGAGAATACTTTGGACGGCGCATGAAACAGGAATTTCGCGGCGTAACCCAACGCGATACCCGCAAGCATGTACAGCATGGCAACGATCAGCATCGGCGTCGCAGCGCCCAGATCGATCTTGAAATGAGAGAGGGAATTGAACAGCAGTGCGGGAAAGAACACGTAGTAGATCAGGCGATCCAGCTGCGGCCAGAAATCCTCGCGCATGCCGAACCAGCGGCGCATCGCAACGCCGAGCAGGATCAGCAAAAATATCGGAATGATGGTTTGTGCGACGGACATTCCAGCAGCGGAGTATCAGCTGGAACGGCGCACAAATAACGCGGGGATCTGCGCTTTGGGTTTGCTTGCCGCCGGTTCGGCAGGCTTCGTTACGGGTGCAGGTGCACTGGTACTCGGTTCGTAAGGCTTGTCGAACCAGGGGTCATGACTTGGCTTCTTAGGCGCCGGAGCATGGTGTTCGCGGCTGCGCTCCGCGGGTTCTGCACGTGCGGCCCGGTGCGGCTTTGCGGCATGCTCGGGAAAATCGGCGCGTTCTCTCTTGATATCGGTCTTGATCAGTTTTTCGATATCCGCCAGGTATTTTTCTTCTTCCGGCGAAACCAGCGAGATCGCGGTGCCGGATGCGCCCGCCCGGCCGGTACGGCCGATGCGGTGCACATAATCTTCGGCAGCATGCGGTATCTCGTAGTTGATCACCATCGGCAGGCTGTCGATATCCAACCCGCGCGCGGCCACATCGGTGGCGATCAGCACGGCGATCTTGCCCTGCTTGAACGCATCCAGCGCCTGCATGCGCTCCAGCTGGCTCTTGTCGCCGTGGATGGCGTCGGCAGACACGCCTTCGCGCTGCAACTGCTTGGCAAGGCGGCTGGCAGTGATTTTGGTCTTGGTGAACACGATGGCTTGTTTCGCATCGTCGCCGCGCAACAATTGCGCCAGCAGTTGATGCTTGTCGGCGTGAGCGACCAGATAGACTTTTTGCGTGATGTTCTCGGCCGAAGCGTTGCTGCGCGCGACTTCGATCAAGGTCGGGTAGTTCATGAAATCTTCAGAGAGCTTCTTGATCTCGTTCGAGAATGTGGCGGAGAACATCAGGCTCTGGCGCTGCCTGGGCAGCAAGGCCAGGATGCGCTTCAGCGCCGGCATGAAACCCATGTCCAGCATGCGGTCCGCCTCGTCCAGCACCAGCATCTGCACCAGATTCAGTTGCACCGTCTTTTGCTCGATGTGATCCAGCAAGCGCCCCGGTGTCGCCACCAGGATCTCCACGCCGGTTTTCAGATGCGGCGTCTGCGTTTTTATATCCACACCGCCGAACACCACCAGCGAACGCAGGTTGGTATGCTTCGCGTAAGTTTTGACGCTCTCTTCCACCTGGATCGCCAGCTCGCGCGTCGGCACCAGGATGAGTGCACGCACCGGATGCTTCGCGGGTGACGTGCTGGAACTGGCATGGGGCAGCAATTTTTGCAACATGGGCAGCGCAAACGCCGCGGTCTTGCCCGTGCCCGTCTGCGCACCCGCCATCAGGTCGTGGCCTTCCAGCACCACTGGGATGGCTTGCGCTTGAACCGGGGTAGGTATGGTGTAACCGGATTCGGTGAGTGCCCTGAGGATTTCGGGCGCCAGCTTCAGATCGGCAAAACTAACGGTGTTCAATATATCGTTCTCTTCGTATTATTCGGGGCTTTGATTAGTACATTATACGCTCCTGCGCCAATACGGGCCGGAGCAGCCGCAAAGCCCTATAATCGCCTGCCATAACAAGACCTTCCCTTACATGACTTCCGAAAATCCCTTGCCTGCCCCCGTAGTCGCCGTCATAGGCGGCGGCCCCGCCGGATTGATGGCGGCGGAAGTATTGGCTCAAGGCGGAGCGCGCGTCGGCGTATATGACGCGATGCCCAGCCTGGGGCGCAAGTTCCTGATGGCAGGCAAAGGCGGAATGAACATCACCCATGCCGAACCGTTTGATGTATTCCTTACCCGCTACGGCACACGTCGCGCAGACATCGAACCGCTATTGCTCGACTTCCCTCCCGATGCATTGCGCGAATGGATACACGGTCTCGGCATCGACACTTTCGTCGGCACGTCCAACCGCGTCTTTCCCGCCGACATGAAAGCCGCGCCTCTGCTGCGCGCCTGGCTGCATCGTTTGCGCGAGAGCGGCGTGCATTTTCATGTCCGGCATCGCTGGTGCGGATGGAATGATAGTGGTGCGTTGCGTTTTGCCACACCGGACGGCGAATACACTGTAAATGCAGATGCCGTGGTATTGGCCTTGGGCGGGGGCAGCTGGCCGCAACTCGGTTCGGACGGGGCATGGGTGCCCCTGCTGGCACAACGCGATATTCCCGTCGCACCGCTGCGCCCGGCCAACTGCGGCTTCGATGTCGAGTGGAGCCCCTACTTCCGCGAACACTTTGTCGGCGAACCTCTCAAGTCCGTCGCCGCCGCCGTCGGTGATTCCCGCAAACAGGGCGAATGCGTCATCACCGAACACGGTATCGAAGGCGGTTTGATCTATGCGCACTCGGCCGCACTGCGCAACGAGATCGAACGCACCGGCCATGCGACATTGCATCTCGATCTGTTACCGGATTGGCCGCTGCAAAGAGTGCAAATCGAAGTGTCGCATCCGCGCGGCTCGCGCTCGCTTTCCAGCCATCTGCAAAGCCGCCTTGGATTGAAAGGCGTGAAGGCAAACTTGCTGCGCGAAATATTGAATGCCGAGCAAATGCACGATCCGGTATTGCTGGCAAACACCATTAAAGACTTGCCGCTCCGCCTCATTTCAGCGCGTCCGTTGAGCGAGGCCATCAGCACTGCCGGCGGCATCACTTTTGCAGCATTGGATGAAAAGATGATGCTAAAGAACTTGCCCGGCGTTTTCTGCGCGGGAGAAATGCTGGATTGGGAAGCACCCACGGGAGGCTATTTGCTCAGTGCCTGTTTTGCAAGCGGCTTCGCCGCCGGCAAAGGCGTTTTGGATTGGTTGCGGCAATCCGGCTAAATGCAAAGGCGGCGCCTGAAGAATTTTGCAAGTCTTGTCCATGCGCTACAATGCGAAAGACGATTCCACACAACAAGGACAGAATCATGAAGCAATACAGCAAACGCACTGCCTTCATCCATTGGCTGATCTTTCTGCTTGTGATAGCGGCCTTCTATCTCGGCCATGATCTGGATGAAAGCAAGAACACCGCGCAGAAGCTTGCGATGTTTCCGGTGCACTTCCTGATCGGCGACCTGGTATTGCTGCTTGTCCTGCTGCGCATCTATTTCAGGAAAAAGGACGGCGAACCCGCTCCAGCCAACGCAAATCCCTTGCTGAACAAGATCGCTGCGGGTACCCATGTGCTGTTGAACCTTTCGCTTATTTCCGTTGCGGTCTCAGGCGTTGCAACTGCCGCGACTTCCGGTGTGATCGAAGCGCTGAAGAAGGGCGACCCCAATCTGATCCCGGATTTCGACAAGGTCTATGCCAAGGAATTCCACGAGCTGTTCATCGGCATCATGCTGTTGCTGGTGGCATTCCATGTCGCCGCCGCGCTGTATCACCAGTTCATCGTAAAAGACAAACTGCTGCGCCGCATCATGGTCAGGCGCTTCTAGGAACCGTTATTGCTCAATTGACACAGGGCGGAATGATCGCCGCCCTTCTGTAATTTGGATACCTCAATGCTCAAACACATCCACATCACATGTGTGGCTCTCAGTTACTCGCTGTTTTTTCTGCGCGGAATATGGATGTTGCGCGACTCTTCCTTGCTGCAACAGCGATGGGTCAAGATCGCACCGCATATGGTCGACACCTTGCTGCTGGCAAGCGCTATTGCACTTGCGTGGCAGCTCGGCATTTCGCCGCTCTCCAACCCGTGGCTGGGTGCCAAGATCATCGCCCTGCTGTTTTATATCGTCATCGGTGCGTACGCGCTGAAATACGGCAAAACGAAGCGCATCCGGCTCCTTGCCTGGCTGGCGGCGCAAATGGCATTCTTTTACATCGTGGGCGTGGCCGTGACACACAACCCGGCACCCTGGCAAGCACTATAGGAAGTCTTAGATGAAAATACCGGCGCGTTACAGCAATCTGCTTTTCGGGGGCATGCTCTCCATCATCATGGTCACCATCATTTCGGGCACGGTGACACTCATCAATCAGGGGTATGACCCGCAATTTTTCGCGCGCTGGTTCAGGGGGTTCATCACGGCGTGGCCTGTCGCCTTTCCTTCCGTGCTGGTGGTCGCGCCGTTCGTACGGCGCGTGGTAGGCAGGATCACCGCGTGATCAGCGTTTTTTCCAGCCCGCCAGAATGGCAAACACGCCCAGCAACACGAACCAGACCAGCGACCATTCCGGGATGCCGAGGGTCAGGAATGTCCAGCCCTTCGCGGCACATTCGCCGGAGCCGTGCATCAACTCCTGCCATACTTCGGACATCGGGAAGTGCTTCAGCATGAAATCCAGGCCGGGACCGCAGGCCGGAACCTGATCTGCGGGCAGGTGTTGTATCCAGATGTGACGCGAGGCGACTCCAACCCCGCCCAGCGCAACAAGCGCGATCAATACCGAATAGACTTTTGCGCCGACGCGTTTTGCATTGTGCAAAGCCGCAATAAAGAACAGCGCACCGATGGCGATGAATATGACACGCTGCACCATGCACAACGGACACGGATCCTGGCGCAGCACATATTGCAGATAAAGCGCCGAGCAGAACAGGATGGCCACGATCAATGCGCCAGCCAGATACAGCCAGCGTTTGGAAATGCTGTCCCAGATTTTCAGCATGGATACCTCGAAAAATTCAAAGTTCTAAGCAAGATAAGGCGTGAACAAAAAATTACGACGCGGCATATGCGGTCATGACACGGTGCGGCGGAGCCGTCTGGTGCGGGAATGACCGCGTGCGCCATCTCCCGCAAACGGCTGCTTCGCAGTAACGTGTCAATGGCGCATATGTAAGGAGTGATTTTTTGTGAGCAACGCAGTATTGCGACGAAATTTGGATTTTGCGAGGTATCCAGCATGTCATTCCGCCTCGTCCATCCACGCAGTCTGAATGGCTTCCAGCACCTTCTCGCCGCCGCGGCTGTGATCGTCATCGAACCCGTCGAGATCGACGACAAAGTTATGCAGGTCGACAAAGCGCACCTTGCTCGGGTCGATGTCCGGATGTTTCTCAACCAGTGCGATCGCGATGTCGCGCACGTCTATCCATTTCATTTCGAATGCCCCTCCTTCGCCATGTTGATGGTGTATTTGGGTATCTCGATCACCATATCCTCATTGCCGACGATGGCCTGGCAACTCAGTCGCGAGTTGGATTCCAGCCCCCAAGCCTTATCCAGCAGATCTTCCTCCTGGTCCGTTGCTTCCACCAGACTCTTGAAGCCTTCGCGCACGATGACGTGACAGGTGGTGCAGGCGCAGGATTTTTCGCAGGCGTGTTCGATCTCGATATTGTGCGCCAGCAACGCATCGCAGATGGACGTGCCGGGTTCGGCCTCGAACAACGCGCCCTTGGGGCACAACTCCACATGCGGCAAGACAATGATCTGGGTCATATCAGTCCTCAAGCTCCGATAGTTTGTGCCCGGCCAGGGCATGTTTCACGCTTTTATCCATACGGAGTTGTGCGAATTCGGTGGAAGCCGAGTTTAATGCCTCTACAGCACGTTTGATAGTCTGCTGATCGTCTCTCTCAAGCACCTCGCGCAATGCATCCATGCTGCTGCGGATGCGCGCCTGCGAGACTTCATCCAGCAACGCGTCGCCATCCTCTTGCAGGGCGTTTCCCACAGCCTCCAGCAATTGTGCCGCTTCGGTCTGCAATTCGCGCAATGCGCGGGCGACCATGTCATCGCGTGCATGCCGGGTTGAGTCCTGCAGCATGCGGGTGATTTCCTCATCGCTCAGACCATAGGAGGGTTTCACCACGATGCCAGCTTCCGTTCCGCTGGCCATCTCCCGCGCCGAGACGCTGAGCAGACCGTCGGCATCCACCTGGAAGGTGACACGGATGCGTGCCGAACCGGCCACCATGGGCGGGATGCCACGCAGCTCGAATTTCGCCAGAGAACGGCAATCGCTCACCAGTTCGCGCTCACCCTGCACCACGTGGATGCTCATCGCGGTCTGTCCGTCCTTGTAGGTCGTGAATTCCTGCGCGCGCGCATTGGGTATCGTGCTGTTGCGCGGGATGATCTTCTCCACCAGCCCGCCCATGGTTTCGATGCCCAGGCTGAGCGGGATCACATCCAGCAACAGCCACTCGTCCGCACTGCGATTACCGGCCAGCACGTTCGCCTGAATGGCGGCACCCAAGGCCACGACTTTATCAGGATCCAGATTGTTCAGCGGTGCCTGTCCGAAGAACTCGCCCACCGCATGTTGCACCTGCGGCATGCGGGTGGAGCCGCCCACCATGACGACACCCTTGATGTCCTCGACTTTCAGTTTTGCATCGCGCAAAGCGCGGCGTGTCGCCTGCAGGGTGCGGGCAACGAGATTCTGCGTCATATCGTAGAACGCCTCGCGCTTGAGCGTCAGGTCGACCAGGTCGCCGCCGCCCAATATCGCGGTGATCTTCGCCTGCGGATACTCGGTAAGTTGCTCTTTGGCGGTGCGTGCATTCGTGAGCAACAGGCGCGTGTCATGCGCGCTCAGGGCAGATATGCCGCCGTTTTCCAGCATCCAGCAGTAGATGCGGTGGTCGAAGTCGTCGCCGCCCAGCGCCGAATCGCCATTGGTGGACAGCACTTCGAACACGCCTTTGGAAAGCCGCAGGATGGAAATATCAAAGGTGCCGCCGCCCAGGTCGAACACCGCATAAACGCCTTCGGCGGCATTATCCAGGCCGTATGCGATGGCTGCGGCGGTGGGTTCGTTCAGGAGGCGCAGCACGTTGAGTCCGGCAAGTCTGGCGGCATCCTTGGTGGCCTGGCGCTGCGCATCGTCAAAATAGGCGGGCACGGTGATCACGGCACCGACCAGTTCGCCGCCCAGCGAAAGTTCCGCGCGCTCGCGCAATACCTTGAGTATCTCGGCCGAGACTTCTACCGGGCTCTTGGCACCCGAGACGGTGCGCAATTGCAGCATGCCGGGCGCATCGACGAAGCGATAGGGCAGGTTGCCGACTTCGCCGACATCTTTCAGCCCGCGCCCCATGAAGCGCTTTACCGAAACGATCGTGTTTTGCGGGTCTTCACTCTGCACGGCCTGCGCCGCATGGCCGACCTGGACGCTGCCGTCAGCCGTGTACCGCACTACCGAGGGCAGCAATGCGCAACCTTCGATATCATTCAGCACGGTACTGATGCCGTTTCGCACGGTTGCCACCAGGGAATTGGTCGTGCCGAGGTCAATACCGACCGCCAGCCGGTGTTCGTGGGGAGCGGCGCTGAGGCCGGGTTCTGCGATCTGCAACAGTGCCATTTTTAAGAATCTAATTCGTCGAATGCGGAGCCGATTTCTTCCGCCAGTTTCTCAAGAAATTTGAGCTTGCGCACTATACCGGAAGCCGCCGCGTAATCGCGAGTGTCGTCGATATCAATGCTGAGTTGTTGTTGCAAAATCCGCACTTCATGCTGCATGCGCTGTTCCAGCTCATCCAGCGCCGAGGTGTCCTTTGCCTGTTTCGCGGCTTCCAGCGCTTCGCGCCATTCCATCTGCTGCATCAGGAAATCGACAGGCATCGCGGTATTGCTTTCTTCCTGCGTATCCACCCCATGCTGAAGCAACAGGTAGCGCGCGCGATTCAGGGGGCTGCGCAGAGTCTGATACCCTTCATTCACGCGCGTCGCCCATTGCATGGAAAGGCGGCGCTCCGCATCGGAGAGATGGGCGAATTTATCCGGATGGACTTGCGCCTGCAGCCCAAGGAAACTCCGCTCCAGCGCGGCGCTATCGATTTTGAATACTGCTGGAAGGTTGAAGAGCTGGAAGAAGTCCTGCTGAAAATCCGAGTTAAGGATATCCATCAAACCTTGAAACTTTCCCCGCAACCGCAAGCATCCTTGACATTCGGATTGTTGAACTTGAAGCCTTCGTTCAAACCCTCGCGTGTGTAATCCAGCTCCATGCCGTCGATGTAAGGCAGGCTGTGCTGATCCACCAGGACCGTTACACCATTGCTGACGAATTTCAAGTCTTCGCTATCCACGGCATCGGCGAACTCCAGCTTGTAAGCCATGCCGGAGCAACCGCTGGTGCGCACGCCTAGGCGCAGTCCGACGCCTTTGCCGCGCTTGGCCAGGAAATTCTGCACATGTTTCGCCGCATTTTCTGTCAACGAGATCGTCATTTCGTTTCCCTATTTATTTATTGCCGTTACAAGCCGCGGTCTCCACCGTTGCGCCATGTTTGGCTTTGTAGTCCGCCACGGCCGCCTTGATCGCATCTTCAGCCAGAATGGAGCAGTGTATCTTCACCGGCGGCAACGCCAATTCTTCGGCGATGTGCGTGTTCTTGATCCCCAATGCTTGGTCCACCGTCTTGCCCTTGACCCATTCGGTGACCAGCGAACTGGAAGCGATCGCGGAACCGCAACCGTATGTCTTGAACTTCGCATCTTCGATGATGCCGTCCTTGCCCACTTTGATCTGCAGCTTCATCACGTCGCCGCATGCCGGAGCGCCAACCATGCCGGTGCCCACGTAGTCGTCTTCCTTGTCCAGGGAACCAACGTTGCGGGGATTTTCGTAGTGATCCAATACCTTATTGCTGTAAGCCATAAATTTCTCCTAGGATTCAGGATACTGGATAAAGGATTCGGTAATACCAGCTTGGCTGTATCCCGTATCCTGCATCCCGCAACCTGCTTTTAATGTGCGGCCCATTGCACTGAATTCAAATCCACTCCGTCTTTGAACATCTCCCACAAAGGAGAGAGGTCGCGAAGTTTGGCAATCTTTTCCTGCAATAGTTTCACTGCAAAATCCACCTCTTCTACAGTGGTGAATCTCCCCACAGTGAAACGAATGGAGCTGTGCGCCAGTTCGTCGTTGCGTCCCAAGGCGCGCAATACGTATGATGGCTCCAGGCTGGCGGAAGTACAAGCCGAGCCGCTGGAGACCGCGATGTCTTTCACCGCCATGATGAGCGATTCGCCTTCGACGAAGTTGAAGCTCACATTGAGGTTGTGCGGCACACGCTGCTCCATGTCGCCGTTGAGGTAAACCTCTTCCATGCCGGACAGGCCTTTCCACAACCGGTCGCGCAACATGCGCACGCGTTCGTTCTCGGTCGCCATCTCCATTTTGGCGATGTGGAATGCCTCGCCCATGCCGACGATCTGGTGAGTCGCCAGCGTGCCCGAGCGGAAACCGCGTTCGTGCCCGCCGCCGTGCATCTGGGCTTCCAGACGGACGCGTGGTTTGCGGCGCACATACAGCGCACCGATGCCTTTCGGGCCGTAGGTCTTGTGTGCCGAAAAGCTCATCAGGTCTACCTTGAGCTTTTGCAGATCGATCACCACTTTGCCGGTCGCCTGCGCCGCGTCGACATGGAACAGGATGCCGCGCTCGCGGCATATCTCGCCGATTGCGGCGATGTCCTGGATCACGCCGATCTCGTTGTTCACATACATCACCGAAACGATGACGGTGTCGGGACGCAATGCAGCCTTGAGCTTCTCCAGATCGATCAGGCCGTTCGGTTCCGGATCGAGGTAGGTAGCGCTAAAACCCTGACGTTCCAGTTCACGCACCGTATCCAGCACAGCCTTGTGTTCGGTCTGCACCGTGACGATATGCTTGCCTTTGTCCGCGTAGAAGTTCGCCGCGCCCTTGAGGGCAAGATTGTTGGATTCGGTCGCACCCGATGTCCACACGATCTCTTTCGGATCGGCGTTGACCAGCGCCGCAACCTGGTCGCGGGCCCGTTCCACCGCCTCGTCCGCGACCCAGCCAAAGGAATGCGAGCGCGAAGCGGGATTGCCGAATTTCTCGGTCAGATACGGAATCATCGCCGCGGCCACGCGCGGATCGACCGGCGTGGTTGCGGAATAATCCATGTAGATAGGCAGGTGCAACGTCATTTCATCTTCTCCTAATAACCAGCTACTAGCCCGGCGTTAACCAACGACTTGTTGGCGCAGTTTGCCAACTTGATCAGATGGCGATGCAAAACCTTTGCCGGGCAGTCAGACAACCTGTTGTTTCAAGCGGTCACGCGCGATGAGGTATCGCTTTTCGCCATCATGATGGGAGACACATCGGAAGCACCGGCTTTGCTCTGTCCATCCACCAGTTGCTGCAGATTGATCTTGCCCAGATATTCATGGATCGACTCGTTCAGGCCGAACCACAAGTCATGTGTCATACAAGGTTTGCCGTTATCGCAATTGCCTTTCGTTCCGCAACTTGTGGCATCCAGCGCCTCATCCACGGCAGTGATGATATCAACCATGGAGATCTTGTTCGCGGGACGCGCCAGACAATAGCCGCCGCCCGGGCCGCGCACACTGGCCACCACATTATTCCTGCGCAACTTGCCGAACAACTGCTCCAGATAAGAGAGCGATATCTTCTGGCGCTCGCTGATGCCTGCCAATGTCACAGGACCTTTTCCGCCACGCATTGCCAGATCGACCATTGCCGTTACTGCAAACCGCCCTTTGGTTGTGAGTCTCATAACTTTCCCCTATTTTCAAATATTCAAACAAGACGGACGAACAGCTGTCCCCTTAATCCCTGTAAAACTTACGGACATCATAGAATACCCGATTCTTTTAATCAACAATTTTATTCAAATGTCTCGGATCGAACTTTTCGGCGGTCGCCCGCTCTTCTTCCACGCGCACACCCATCTTTTCCAGTTGCTGCAGGATAAACTCTATGCGCTGATCCACCGTGACGCTATGTCCCAGCAGACCATGGATAGCTTTTGAAAGCGGGTCATCCTTGTCGTTTCCTACACCGTAGGCATTGAATCCAGAGGAAATTTTCTTTTCCTCATCCAGGATTCGGGCCGGAATACCCGCAGCCGTGGCACCTGCCGGCACATCCTTCACCACCACCGCGTTGGAACCGATCTTCGCCCCGTTGCCGATATGGATGGGGCCGAGCACCTTCGCTCCCGCCCCGATCACCACGCCATTACCCAGGGTCGGATGGCGTTTCCCTTCCTTCCACGAGGTCCCTCCCAGGGTCACGCCGTGATACATGGTCACGTCGTCGCCGATCTCGGCGGTCTCGCCGATCACCACGCCCATGCCATGATCGATGAAGAACCGCCGCCCGATGGTCGCGCCCGGATGGATCTCGATGCCGGTGAGCCAGCGCGCGAAATGCGAGATGAAACGTGCCAGCCATTTCAGCCCCATGTGCCACAGCGTGTTGGACAGGCGATGGAATATGCGTGCGTGCAGGCCGGGGTAGCAGGTGATCACCTCGAAGGTGGTGCGTGCCGCGGGATCGCGGTCGAATACGCTGCTGATATCTTCTCTAATGTTTTTGAACATCTGGATGCTCTTCCGCATAGCGTCTTTTCAGACGGGCATTGTACTCGGTTGCCACAGTCAGCATACCGCGCAGGATGTTGATCTCCTCATCCTCCAGACGGGTACGCGAGTACAGGCGGCGCAGGCGCTGCATCAGCCGCGCCGGGTTCTGCGTGGTGAAGAAACCGATCTCGAACAGGGTCTTTTCCAGATGGGCATATAGTCCTTCGACCCGTTCGTGCGACGCCGGCTCGATCTGCAGGACAACCGGCGCGTAGCTTTCCGCCGCCACGCTCAGCTCATAAGCAATCACCTGCACCGCTGCAGCGATGTTGAGCGAGGAAAAATCGGGATGGGCAGGAATGTTCACCCCAAGCTGCGCTTTGCCCATCTCCTCGTTGGTCAGGCCCGACATCTCGGTCCCGAACAACAAGGCCACAGGATGCGTCGCCGCCTGCTGCAACACTTCCGGCATCGCCTCGCGCGGCGTTTTTACCGCGATGGAGATATCGCGCAGCCGCGCCGTCATCGCCACGGTGAACACCGCACCCTGCAATGCCTCGTCGATTGATTTGCACACCACGGCGTTCTGCAGTACGTCGTCCGCACCTGCTGCCATTGCGGACGCCTGCGGATCGGGAAAATAGCGAGGATTGATGAGGTAGAGATGGCGCAAGCCCATGGTTTTCATTGCACGTGCAGCTGCGCCGATGTTGCCGGGATGGGTGGTATGACTGAGCACCACGCGGATGTTGTCCCCGTATCCTCGCAGGGAGGAGGCCGAGGGGGACCCGATGCTTTCAGCCTCACCCTCTCGCACATGGGGAGGCCGTTGGGTGCCCTGCTGCTGCGCAGCAACCCCTTCGCACCCCAAATTATTAGGTTTATTCAAAACGCAATACCAACTAAAATACGCGCCGGATTTCCCCAGCTCATTAAAAAGGTCGTACTGATTATGCACCCCATGCTCAACATCGCGGTGAAGGCCGCTATTCGCGCAGGCAAATTGATTTACCGTGCCGGCGATAATCTCGACCACCTCACCGTGACCAAAAAATCCCACGCGGATTACGTCAGCGAAGTGGATCGCGCCGCCGAGCGCATCATCATCGAAGCCCTGCATGACGCCTATCCGAGCCACGCAATTCTAGCAGAAGAGAGCGGCGCCCAAGGCCAGTCGGAATACGTCTGGATCATCGACCCGCTCGACGGTACGACCAATTTCCTGCACGGCGTTCCGCAATATGCCGTCTCCATCGGACTGCAGCACAACGGCGTGCTGACCCAGGCTGTCATCTACGACCCGACCAAGAACGACCTGTTCACCGCCACGCGCGGGCGCGGCGCCTTCCTCAACGACAAGCGTTTGCGCGTGAGCAAACGCAAGGAAATGGCCGACAGCCTGATCTGCACCGGCTTCCCCTATTCGAATATGGAACATATGGATGCCTATCTGGGCGTCTTCAAAGACGTCATGCAGAAGAGCGCCGGCCTGCGCCGCCCCGGTGCAGCCTCGCTGGACCTAGCGTGGACAGCCGCAGGACGCTATGACGGTTTCTTCGAGACGGGACTCAAACCCTGGGACATGGCCGCCGGATGCCTGCTGATCACCGAAGCGGGCGGCATGGTCAGCGACCTGAAGGGTGCGGACACTTTCCTCCAGAGCGGCCATGTGTGCGCGGGCAACCCCTTCATCCACCCGCAATTGCTCGAAATCATTGCGCCGCACCTGACACCGGGACTTAAAGCCTGACGCTGAACAAGCCAATCTCCCGCCGACATGGAGTCCACCCTCTTCGCACTCGCGATCGCGACCATCCTCGTCGTCCTGATCTTCGAGTACACCAACGGCTTCCATGACGCCGCCAACATCATCGCCACGGTCATCGCCTCGCGGGCGATGACGCCGGTGCAGGCCGTCCTGCTGGTCGCCTTCTTCGAATTCCTCGGCCCGCTGCTGGGCGGCACGGCAGTCGCCAACACCATAGGCAAGCTCATCACGCTGGACGATCTCGACCGCGAACTCTCCCTGATCATCGTGCTGTGCGGCCTGGTCGGCGCCATCGCATGGAACCTGCTGACCTGGTGGCGCGGCATCCCTTCCTCGTCGTCGCATGCCATGGTGGGAGGATTGGCCGGTGTGGTGGTGGTCGCTACCGGGGCCGACCATGTCGCCTGGGGATTCGGCGACCTGTTGCACGGCGAGCTGAACGGCGTCACCAAAGTGATCGCCGCCCTGATCCTTTCGCCCATCATCGGTTTCTGGGTCGGCTTCGCGCTGCACAAGATCATGCTGCGGTTGCTGCGCGGCGCCCATCCGTCCATCAACCGCGACCTGCGCCACCTGCAATTCGTCACCTCGGCCGGACTCGCTTTCTCGCACGGCGCCAACGATGCGCAGAAGAGCATGGGCATCCTGACGCTGGTGCTGTTGCTCGGCGGATTCATCCCCACTTTTGAAGTGCCGCTGTGGGTGATCGTCGTCTGCTCCTGCGCCATCACGCTGGGCATCCTTTCCGGCGGATGGCAGATCGTGCGCACGCTGGGCTTTTCCATCTACAAGATACGCCCGCTGCATGCGCTGGATTCGCAGATGACGGCGGCCACTGTCATCTTCAGTTCGTCGCTGTTCGGCGCACCCGTCTCCACCACCCACGTGGTCGCCTCTTCCATCATGGGCATCGGCGCCTCGGAACGGCCGAAAGCCGTGCGCTGGGGCAAGGCGACCGAGATCGCCACCACCTGGCTGATCACCATACCCGGCGCGGCATTGATGTCGATTTGCTGCTATCTTGTCGTCCGCGCATTTACCTGAGTGAATCCCATGCCGGAAGCTGCCAAAACGCTGCTCGCGAGAATCCTGGACAGGGTCTTCCCCAAGGTCCCCGACTTCTTCCACATGCTCACCGAACAGACCATCATGGTCGCGAAGACCGTGAACCTGCTGGTCGAATACATGGAACACGGCGACCCGAAGATCGCCGAGACGCTCAAGCTGGATGTGCATGAAGCCGACCTCATCAAGATGCGCAACCTGCACGAACTCAACGACGCCTTCTCCACCCCCATCGACCGAGAGGACATCTACCGTGCCATCTTTGCACTCGACGAGATCGTGATGTATTGCAAGACCACGGTGCACGAGATGGACGTGCTCGGCGTCACGCCGGATGCCTTCATGCGCGACATCTCTCATTGCATCAAGGAAGGCGTCGATGCGTTGGCCGAGGGCTACGCCAAGCTGGGCACCACGCCGGCCACCGCCGCGCTGAATGCGGACGCCGCGCGCAAGGCCGAACGGCATGCCGAGAAGCTGTACCGCGTGGCACTGCCTATCCTGTTCGAGGGCAGCGACTACATCAACATGTTCAAGCGCCGCGAGATCTACCGACACCTGACCAATGCCGCCGAGAACATGGCACTGTGCGCCAACCGGCTGCACGACATCGTGGTTAAAATCTCCTGACCGATATATAAGGAACATTTTTTTTGAGCACTGCAGTATTACGACCGAATCTGGATCTTTAAAACATGATCGAAATAACCAATCTCACCTTCGACTACCCCGGCCATCGCGCGCTCAACGATGTGACACTGACCGTCGCCAACGGCAGCGTCACCGCACTGGTCGGCCCCAACGGTGCCGGAAAGACCACGCTGATGCGCTGCATCGCCGGACTGGAAACGCCGCTCACCGGCACCATCACGGTCGCCGACATGGATGTCAGCGACCGGACGCGCGACGTGCACCGCGTCATGGGTTACCTCTCGGATTTCTTCGGTCTCTACCAGGACCTCACCGTGGCACGCTGCCTGGAATACGCCGCTGCCGCGCAAGGCCTGCCGGAAGCCGACATCCCCGCCGCGATCGAGCGCACGGCACGGCAGCTCAACCTGAGCGACCGCCTGCAGCAGACCAGCGGCAGCCTGTCGCGCGGCCTGCGCCAGCGCGTCGCCATCGGCCAGGCCATCATCCACCAGCCCAAAGTGCTGCTGCTGGACGAACCGGCCTCCGGCCTCGATCCCGAAGCGCGTGCCAGCCTCGCCGAATTGTTCCGCCAGCTGCAGGCCGACGGCATGACCCTGCTGGTGTCTTCGCATATCCTGTCCGAGCTGGACGAATACTCCACCCATATGCTGGCGCTGCGCGACGGCCGCATCCTCGAAAACCGCGAGATCAAGCTGGCGCATCAGTCGGAAGTACATCGTTGCCTGCATCTCGACTTGGCACAGCCGGACGAGCTCCTGCCGCAATGGCTGCAAGCCTATGCACAGGTCACGCTGAAAACCGCGACTGCGAACCACGCCGAGTTCGATTTCCACGGTGATATGCATGCGCAGGCCCTGCTGTTGAAATCGCTGATACACGAAGGATTCAGCGTAAGCAGCCTCGCCGAGCAAAAAGAGAACCTGCAACAATCCTATCTGCGCTCCGTCGCAGCCCACCTGGAGGCGCAGCAATGAGCAATCCCGAATTCAAGCGCAACCTGTGGCTGTCTTTCTCCCGGCATCGCCTGATCGGCATGCCATCCCTATTGGCGCTCACCTTCCTGGCGCTCACTTTTACCGACCAGCAGGGCGAAGTCGCCGGGAGCCTGTACAACGTCTCCGTCTGGCTGTTCATCTTCATCGTCTGGCTGTGGGGCGCACGCAACGCCAACGCCGCCATCGTCGACGAGCTGCGCGACCACACCTGGGACCAGCAGCGCATGAGCGCACTCGACCCGTGGACGATGACCTGGGGCAAGCTGTTCGGCTCTACCTCGTTCAACTGGTACGGCGGCCTGATGTGCCTGGCGGTCATCGCCGTATCCGGCTTTGGTGCGGACAAACCGGATGTCATCCCCACGCTGCTGACGCTGTGCGCGGTCGGCGTGCTGCTGCATGCCGCCCTGATCGCGCTCAACCTGCACACCAGCAGGTTCGAGTCGCGCATCGTCCAGCGCGGCGGGGTTGGCTGGCTGCTGATCATACTGGTCTTCATCTTCATGCCCGCCTTCGCCATTCAACCGGCGCAATCGGTCACGTGGTGGGGCATGGAGATCGGCCATGCAATCTTCTGGCTCGGCTCCTCCCTGCTGTTCGCCGCCTGCGCCGTCTTTGCAGCCTGGCGCGTCGTCTGCAACGCACTGCAGGTGCGCACTTTGCCCTGGGCCTGGCCTGCGTTCGCCTGCATCCTTGCCTTCTATCTAGGCGGATTCGTGCCCGGCGGCGACAGCGTTCTCCAGCCCCTGCTGGTGATCGGCCTGCTCGTCTCCGTCACGATGTCCTACATCGCGATGTTCACCGAACCGAACACCCTGCTGCGCTGGCGCAAGCTGCGCCTGCTGCAGGAAAGACAGGACCGCCGCGGCTGGCTGGAATACCTGCCGCTGTGGCCGACCACACTCGCGCTGAGCTTCCTGTTCGCGTTCCTGATCCTGCTGACTGCGCACAACGTGCAACCGGGAATCGGCCGCATGGCTTTGATCGAAGCGCCGCATGCGCTCACCATCGCGCTGATGCTGTTGCGTGACGCCTGCATCCTGTTGTTCTTCGCTTTCGCACCGAACGCCAAACGCGCGGCGGGCGCCGCGATGCTGTACCTGGTCGTGCTCAACCTGTTGCTGCCTTTCCTGGCCGGCGTCGCGGGCCTGGACCTGGTGCGTTATTTCTTTCTTCCCTTCGAAGGCGATTACGACCCCTGGAGCAGCGTCCTCGTGATGACCATCCACACCGGCATCGCGATCTGGCTGGTCAACTGGCGACTGCGCAAATCGGAACAACTGTGAACGATCTCACTACCGACATCGCGAAGCAGACGCCGATGATGCAGCAGTACCTGCGTATCAAGGCGCAGCATCCCGACATGCTGCTGTTCTACCGCATGGGCGATTTCTACGAACTGTTCCACGACGACGCGGTGCGCGCCGCCAAGCTGCTCGATATCACGCTGACGCAGCGCGGCGCCTCCAACGGATCGCCGATCAAGATGGCCGGCGTGCCGTATCACGCCGCCGAACAATACCTGGCACGGCTGGTGAAGATGGGCGAATCCATCGCCATCTGCGAACAGATCGGCGACCCCGCCACCAGCAAGGGCCCGGTCGAGCGCAAAGTCGTGCGCATCGTCACGCCCGGCACCGTTACCGATTCTGCATTGCTGGAAGAAAAGCGCGACAACCTGTTGCTGGCGCTGCACCAGCGCAACGGCAAGCTGGGCCTCGCGTGGATGAATCTGGCCTCAGGCCAGTTCTTCGTGTGCGAGACCTCCACCGACAACCTGGTCGCCGAACTGGAACGGTTGCAGCCTTCCGAGATCCTTCATGCAGAGCAGCTTCAAGCGTCGGACACTCCCCCTTCCCAACCTTCCCCCGATGGGAGAAGGAGCGAGCGTTCCCTTTCCCTCTGGGGGAGGGCTAGGGAGGGGGTTGGAACTTCCGCGGCTTTCAAGGCATTGCCGGAATGGCATTTCGACCTCGAAACCTCACGCCGCGGCCTGTGCCAGCAATTCGCCACCATTGACCTCGCCGGATTCGGCTGCGATGATTTTACGGTCGGAGTCGAAGCTGCGGGCGCACTGCTCGGCTACGCCAAGCTCACGCAAGGGCAAGCCATCAACCACATTCGCAGCGTGCAGGTCTACAGCGCGGACCGCTATGTGCGCATGGATGCCGCGACCAGGCGCAACCTGGAGATCACCCAGACCCTGCGCGGCGAGCCTGCCCCCACGCTGCTCTCGCTGCTCGACACCTGCGCCACCAACATGGGCAGCAGATTGCTGGCGAATTGGCTGCATCATCCGCTGCGTGATCGGGCGGTGCTGAGTGCAAGGCTGGAAGCAGTCGAACAACTGGGCGCCCTTTTCCATATGGCCCACGACCAGCTCAAACCCAGCGTCGATGTGGAACGCATCACCGCACGCATCGCATTGCGCTCTGCCCGTCCGCGCGACCTTTCCGGCCTGCGCGACACGCTGCTGACCTTGCCTCAACTCCACGCCGCGCTGGCGAAGAGTGATGCCCCACTCATCCAGCAACTGGCTAACGCACTCCACCTGCCCGTTCGTCCTGAGCCTGTCGAAGGATCGGCGCAACGCGCCGGCGGACCTGAGAATGCCCTCCCGGTGGGTGCCCCGTCGCTGCACGACGACCCCTCCGCAGGCTCAGCACGAACGGGAAATGAATTGGTCGAGTTGCTCCAAAAAACCCTCAAACCAGAACCTTCTTCCGTCCTCCGCGAAGGCTCCGTGATCGCCGACGGCTTCGACCCCGAACTGGACGAATTAAGAGGCATCCAGACCAACTGCGGCGATTTCCTGATGGAGCTGGAACTGCGCGAACGTGCCCGCACCGGCATCGACAAGCTGAAGGTGGAATACAACCGCGTGCACGGCTTCTACATCGAGGTGAGCTTCGCCAATGCGGACAAAGTGCCGGACGACTACCGCCGCCGCCAGACGCTGAAAAACGTCGAACGCTACATCACGCCGGAGTTGAAAGCCTTCGAGGACAAGGCGCTCTCAGCCAACGACCGCGCCCTGGCGCGCGAGAAATTCCTCTACGAACAACTGCTGGACCAACTCGCGCCGTTCATCCCGCAACTGCAGCGTATCGCCGCCGCCATCGCCGAGCTGGACGTGCTCGCCACCTTCGCCGAGCGCGCCGCCACGCTGAACTTCAATGCGCCGCAATTCGCCAATGATGTGCAGATCAACATCGTCAAAGGTCGGCATCCGGTGGTGGAAGCTCAAGTCGACCAGTTCACGCCGAACGACACCACGCTCAATGACGTGCGCCGCACGCTGCTGATCACCGGCCCCAACATGGGCGGTAAATCCACCTACATGCGCCAGGTCGCCATCATCGCGCTGCTCGCGCATGTCGGCAGCTTCGTCCCCGCGCAAGCTGCGGTGCTGGGCGAGATCGACCAGATCTTCACGCGCATCGGCGCGTCGGACGACCTCGCCAGCGGACGCTCCACCTTCATGGTCGAGATGACAGAAGCCGCCAACATCCTGCACAACGCCACCGAAAAAAGCCTGGTGCTGGTGGACGAGATCGGGCGCGGCACCAGCACCTTCGACGGCCTCGCCCTCGCCTACGCCATCGCGCGCCACCTGCTGGAGAAGAACCGCAGCTATACCCTGTTCGCCACACACTATTTCGAACTCACGCGGCTGGCCGAAGAATTCACCCAGCTCGCCAACGTCCACCTCGCCGCCATCGAACACCAGCACAGCATCGTATTCCTGCACTCTGTGAACGAAGGTGCCGCCAGCCAGAGCTACGGCCTGCAGGTTGCCGCCTTGGCGGGCGTGCCCAACGACGTCATCCGCGCCGCGAAGAAACAACTGCTCAAACTGGAACAGAACAGCGCCGCGCAGAATCCGCAGGGTGACCTTTTCGACAAAAAGCCGGAGCTGCCGGAGCCGGAAGAACATCCGGTGTTGCAATCACTGCGTGATTTGCAGCCGGATGAGTTGAGTCCGAAGGAAGCATTGGAGAGGTTGTATCAGTTGAAGACGAAGCTAGTTTAGTAACTCATAGTAATATGACAATCTTAATTTTCAAAAGTGACGGACCTATCTTCTAGTCGCTAAAAAGTACTGCGCGCTCCTAACCCAATTCAATCTAGTAATTAAGATATTCAAGGCGAGGTCACAATGTTATTTTCAGAAGAGTTTCTAGCATCATTAAAAGATGACCCAATAGTAGGCACTAGCGAATTGATTAAGAAAGCCCAAGGCGAGTTAATTGAAGACCAGAACGCATGGCACGACAGTGACTACAACGTCTTAATCGAAACTTATGCCTTGCTCTTCGAATTGATTGAGTCAAATTTACTTGAGATAGAACCTCCAGACTTCGAATTAACAGGCAATCAGTCAACAGATTGTTCACAGATTAACCAGTGGCTCAATTTTGTCGACTCACTCATAGCTTCGAAAGCCTCGAAACTAAAATTAGAATCACTGAAGTCACACTTCAAAACATCTCTTGGCACTACGTTTTGCTATGAGTTCTCTCAAGGTGACTTGGAAAGAATTCAAACGCTGATAAATCAACTTCGAGATATGGTTTCACAATCCAATCATTTTGAGAAAGATCACCAGCGGCGCTTATTGAAGCGGCTTGAAAGTCTTCAGGCAGAAATGCATAAACGAGTTTCAGACCTTGATCGATTTTGGGGACTTATTGGTGACGCTGGCGTGGTGTTAGGCAAGTTTGGCAAAGATGCCAAACCATTTGTAGACCGAATCAGAGATATAGCTGATATTGTTTGGCGAACCCAGTCGCGCGCTGAAGAACTTCCAAGTGGCACCTCCAGCCCATTACTTGAAAACAAGGATGACATTCAAGCATAACTAAAGCAGCTAAGGATTAAACGGGTCAGGGTCGAGTTAATCTCGCCGACCAACAAACTCAAGGAATAATCAGGGACAGACCACTATTTCCTGACTTGAGAAACTCCTCGTGTTCACCAACACCTGCTCACCTATGCCCTGTTGCAAACTATTGGGGTCGGGTTCGCATTACGGATCGACAAGGAGCAATCTTCCCGCAGCACCCGTCAATAGGCAATCTACAGGCTATTAGCTTTTGCTTCTTGTAGCACGACCAGCAAGTCAGGTTTATTTGAGGCAACGACTGCATCACCTAGATGTTTGTGATGTGGAAAACTCGGCAAGTCGGGGAAGTGCGGAGTGTTGTCGTATCGGAACACCAATTCGCTGTCTGCTCTCTGCAAATGGTAACGATATCCCAGCGATTTCAGTGACCCATTTTCAACGATGAGTGCTTCGTTGATTTCCAGCAGGGCACCATTTTCAAAGCGCAGCCGGATGCGGAGATTGGCGCGATCGGGAGTGAGAATTCTTCTATGTAGCTTTCAGTGTATGCAGGCAATTGAGCGACTGCTGCCTCAACCTCCACAAAATAACTTTCCAGATAGTCATGCGGCAACACGCAGCTGGCTCTCCAATTGTTGGTGCAGCGCAACATAATGCTGATAGGCGTTTGCCCATTCTACCGACTCGGTTTCATCGCCGATCAAGCCTTTCTGGTAGCGATCGAAGAACGTCTCCGAATCTATGCTGTGCTGATTTTCGTACAGGCTGAGTTGCTTGCTCACCGCCACTAGTGCATCCAGTGGGGATGTGTAGATTTCACGTTGTTTTTTCATGTTGCATCCTCCTGTCCATCTCTTCCGTTACCGGCATCGGCAACGTCACAGCGTGGAGTGTTGGTCGGCGAACGAGCCGAAACGTGCGTTGAATGAATTCCAGATTTTTGCAGCAATTTTTTCGCGCTTGATCCGTTGCGCCGTCTGCTTGCCGGTCAGTTCGGTGTAGTCCATCTCACACCCCGCTTGATTTGATTGTTGCGGGAAGTATAACCCGACAAGATTTGGCATGCTATCTGCGCGCGCATACCCTAATATTAAAGCCGGAACCTCCCTCGCCCCGCCTTTAGCACCAGTATCTTCCAGAAGAGAGGTCTCAGGCTCATCTTCGCATTCCACCATGGTCTCAATCCAGAATCTGATACGGCTCCATGGCGACCCTTTCAACCCGGTCGCCGAGCATGACTACTTTCCCTTCCCGCCTGCTGTTACCCGTTTCGCTGAATTCGAAACGATAGGTGCGGCGCAACACTCTGCGTCCATACGCATTGCGCGCCAGCGCCAGTTTGATGCTGGCGACGGTGTCATCCAGAAATTGAACATCCATCCTGTTGCAGGCTTGCCTGCCCGCTTCGCGTGCGATCTCGAGGATGCGGATGCTGTGCAGCCAGAACCAAAACCCCAGGCCCAACACTGCCAGTAGCAACAAGCTCGCAAAGTCCACCATGGATCCTGTTACGGAAAGTTGATCGGCAGGCCGTGCTTCAACCCAAGTGGGCGAAGCGCGGCACGGTTTGGCCCCGGTGTTGCACTTGCTCGAAAAAGGCCGCCTTGGGGCGCGTCCAGATCATGCCTTCATCGGACTTGTAGACCATCATGATGACGTCGGGATCGGCCTCCAGCTTCGCCTCGCAGACGATCTCGTAGATGCCACCCTTGTAGTGCCGATATTTCATTCCCTGTCCTCCTCGCATTGTTGCTCTGTTCATTCCGGTACAGCATGCACCCTTACCCTATTGTGCCCGATCGAGACCGGAAATGATCGAGTTGCCATTCTAAGGAGCAATAAGGGGCGCACCACGGTTTCAGCCCGCTTCGCATCTACCTGTGCCACCATCTAAAAAGACGGCATAATAAGCGCATCAAATTCCGGTCATTACTCGACATCGACCATGAAGCCCTCCGAAGCACTCCACACACATCGCGCCGCCATTCGCCGCGTGATCGAGCAAAGCAGGATGCGCAACCCCCGCGTGTTCGGCTCTGTGCTGCACGGAGAGGATACCAGTAACAGCGACCTGGACATATTGGTTGATCCGCTACCCGGCGCAACCTTGCTCGATCTTGGTGCCGTCCAGTTCGAACTGGAAGAGTTGCTCGGCGTATCGGTCGATGTGCTCACCCCCGGCGATCTGCCCGCCAAATTCCGCGACCAGATACTCAAAGAGGCTGCCCTGGTATGAGCACCGGGAAGCCATTGCGCCACAACGACTATCTCACCACATGCTTGAAGCCATCGGACTTATCCGCAGTTACGTCGAAGGCTTTTCCAAGAAAAATTTCCTGGCCGACAGGCGAACCCAACAAGCGGTCATCCTGAATATTGTGGTCATCGGCGAAGCCGACACCAAGCTGGCAGACGAATATCCCGAATTCGTTGCCCTCCATCCCGATGTGCAATGGAAAAGCATGCGTGGTATGCGCAACCGTATGGCGCATGGCTACTTTGATATCAATCTGGATATCGTCTGGGACACGATACAACAATCCATTCCCGCCCTTGGGCAGCAGATTCAACAGCTTCGGCAACACCAAGGCTGAAGTAATCAAGGGGGCAGCCTCGAATTGTTTTTCGATAAACTGCAAGTCCGACCAATTCACATTTCTCATCTGACAACCCATGACCACGCTCATCGCCCTGCTGCGCGGCATCAACATCGGCGGCAACAATCCGTTGCCGATGAAGGAGCTCTCCGCACTGCTGACGGGCATGGGATTGCGCGACGTACAGACTTACATCCAGAGCGGGAACGTGGTGTTCCGCTGCGACGTGAAGAACCGGGCGGCGCTGGCCACGAAGATCAGCGCTGCGATCGAGGCGCAGCACGGCTTTGCTCCGCATGTGCTGTTGCTCGACGCCGCGGAGTTGCGCAAGGCGATGGCGGGCAATCCTTATCCGGAAGCGGAGGACGATCCCAAATCCCTGAGCCTGCTCTTTCTGGATGAAGCGCCGCCGCATCCAGACTTGAAGTCGCTGGAGGCCATCAGGACCGGCAGCGAACGTTTCAAGCTGGCGGGCAAGGTGTTCTACCTGCACGCACCGGAGGGTTTCGGCCGTTCGAGGCTCGCCGCTCGCGCAGAAAAGCTGCTGGGCGTCGCGGCCAGCGGACGCAACTGGAACACCGTGTGCAAGCTGGCCCAAATGGCCGGCTGAAAGCTTCCCGGTGCCATAGCCGCCCGGCCCGCACGCCAGGCAGAACTACCCCCAATGACTTCGGCGGAGTGAACTGAAGGAGTCAGCCTCAGATAGCCCATTGGGGCCATTCTTCCTTTGCTTGTCATCCATATACTATCCAGGCACGTTAGGTAATGTGCACGTGAGCAATTTTGTTCAGGTGCAGTTACTGTTTCGGCTGCTGACGATGTACGAGCTTGCACTTATATCTTTCATCGGCACGATCCAGTAGCTTATAGACAGGGGCAATACTGCTGCCCCGCGCAAGGAGAAGTGAAATGAGTACCCTCGTGATGGATATGAACGGCAGCGATATCGAGCATGCGGCGCCCGCGATCGAAGAGTACGGCGACGAAGTGATGTGTGCGGGGTGGAACCCGCAACTCACGCTGGTGGGCGAAAGCCCCGTCGCGCAGACGAACAGGCACGTCAACCTGACAGCCGATCTGGCCAGCGTTGATGTGGATGCTTTTCTGAAAAAGATGTACGAGCTTGAGTGCTGATATCGAGCAGTTCAAAAGCGGGCCAAGGGATTTGGCTCCGCAGTGGTAGTCGTGCGACTTGATCGCCCGCAATCAGTAACAGTCCCCTGAGCCATAGGTGCTAGACTCAATGCACCTATGGACATCGCAAAAATTGCTACAGAGCTTGAACACACCGGTTACATCGTTCTGGCCAGACCGCTGGTGGATAAACTGCTGGCAGAATTATTCACGCGTTGCCACGATGACGACCCCATGCGCTTCCATGCCGCGCAGGTGGGCAGAGGTGCGGCAAAGCAGCAGATCGGTTCGATACGCGGCGATGTGATCGATTGGATGGACGCCGGCAACAGCACAGACCTGGCCTATCTCGCCTGCATGGAAGAGTTGCGCCTGGGATTGAATGCGGCGCTTTTTCTCGGCTTGTTCGATTTCGAGAGTCACTACGCCATCTACGGCTCGGGCGATGGCTATGCAAAACATTCCGATGTGTTGCAGGGCAAGAAGAACCGGATACTTTCCACCGTGCTGTACCTGAATGAAGACTGGCATGCCTGCGATGGGGGTGAGCTGGTTGTCTTCGAGGCGACGGGCAAGTCCATCGTCGCGACAGTGAACCCGATCTTCGGCACGATGATCATTTTCCTGAGCGAATCCTTTCCGCATGAGGTCCTCACCTCTCACGCCACCCGCCGCAGCATCGCCGGCTGGTTTCGCGTCAGCGGCAGCTGATCCTGTCTGGCCGTAAAACTCGTCTTTTCTACATGCGTTAGCCGGTTACCACCCCGCTTTTGCCGATTGCTGCAAGAATGAATCCTCGGCATGAAGGTGCATGCCCCTACAACAAGGAGAGAAACATGGCTGCCAAAAAGATATTGATGCTGGTCGGTGATTTCGTCGAGGATTATGAGGTGATGGTTCCGTTCCAGGCGCTGCTTGCGGTCGGCCACACGGTGCATGCGGTGTGCCCGGACAAAAAGGCGGGCGATAGCGTCGCCACGGCGATCCATGACTTTGAAGGTCAGCAGACTTATTCGGAAAAGCGCGGGCACAACTTCGGGCTCAACGCCACGTTTGCCGATATCAAGGCGGAATCCTACGATGCGCTGGTGATCCCCGGCGGCCGCGCCCCGGAGTATCTGCGCCTGAATCCGCGGGTGCTGGATATCGTGCGCCACTTCTTCAGTGCCAACAAACCCGTCGCGGCGATCTGCCACGGCGCGCAGATCCTGGCAGCCGCGGGCGTGCTCAAGGGCAAGCGTTGCTCAGCGTACCCGGCCTGCAGCCCCGAGGTCCTGCTGGCCGAAGGGAAGTTCGCCGAGATCGCGATCGACGCCGCGGTGACCGACGGCAACCTGGTCACCGCCCCGGCTTGGCCCGCGCATCCGGCCTGGATCAGCCAGTTCCTCAAGGTACTGGGAACCCGCATCGAGCTCTGACGCTTTACATTCGCAGCTGAAACGGTGCTAAATTGCCCCGTGGGAATGCAGTGGCATTCCCACTGTTCCTGACAGGGAGATTAGGCAATGTGCAAAATCTTTATCAGCGCGGACCCGGAGTTGTATCGTTGTCGTTCAAGATCGTTGAGGCTTTCCGGCGTTGCCACGAGCATCCGGCTTGAGAACCAGTTCTGGCAGGTGCTGGAGGAGATCGGCAGGCGCGACGGCCTGAGCATTTCGCAACTGATCGCCCGCTTGTACGACGAGCTGGCCGATTCCGGCGGCGACTGCACCAATTTCAGTTCATTTCTGCGCGTCAGTTGCCTTCGTTACCTGGCGCTGCAATTGTCCGGACGCATTCCTGCCGATATCGAGGTGCCCATACGATCGCTAGACGCAGACTGGGTTCTTGCCGGAGAGAAGCAGTCGCAGCCTTTGGGTGAAAAGATCGCTTTCTGCACTCCCTAGCGATTGGCGGGCAATAGTCGACCGGCAACACCCGTCATATCGGCTCGCACAACATCGATACTTCTACCGTAACGGCTACCGCCGGAATACCGGTTTGTACGTATATATTTCATTTGCATAATGGGCTAGCTTGTATGCAGGGCGTGTGTTGGTGCGCCCCGCCAGGAGGTGTGATATGGCTAGCATCGTGATGAACGCAGATGTCTGCGATAGCGAGCGTGATGCGCTTATGCTCAAAGAGTACGGCGAGGAAGTGATGAGTGCGGGGTGGAATCCGCAACTCGCACTGGTGGATGCGAGCTCCATTGAGCAGATCGGGGAACATGCGAACGATGAGGAACGCACCACGGTTCCCGGCGTTATCCTCGATTATGCTCCGGAGGAAGCGATCGAGAGCGTCAGGTTCCTGCGATCCGCGACCATCCCGCAATGCCCGTGAACGGGCGCTCTACAGTTTCTTGCCTGTCGCCAGGACATCCGGCAAGTCAGCGCGACTGACAAGTCGGGTTCGACATATTCCCGTCATTTGTGTGCCGTAACCTATTCCGGCACTGCGCGACCCCTGAGCCGTCCATTGCGGATCGGGCGGGTTAGACGTACCATAATATTAGAAATCTCTAATATTTAAGGAGTCGATCATGGATATGGAACAAACAAGCACGCTCGGCGAACAGGCCTATGCGAAAGCCCTCAAATACGAGTTGGCCTACGGCTGCTGCCCGCAGTGCGTGCTGGCGACCGTGCAGGAAACTGTCGGGATCGTCGACGACCAGACGGTGAAGGCCAGCCACGGCCTTTCGGGCGGCGGCGGCCTGCTCGGCGAAGGAGTGTGCGGTGCACTCACGGGCGGGTTGATGGCATTGAGCGCAAAGTTTGGTCGCGACCGCGACAAGCTGGATAGCGGGCGTCACATCAACAATTTCAAGAAGGCCAAGGAGCTTACCGAGCGATTCCGCCAGGAGTTCGGTGGCGTCACCTGCCAGCAGTTGCAGCAGCAGTTCACTGGGCGTACCTATGACATGTGGAATGCCGAAGAATACAAGGCGTTCGATATGGCCCGCGGCCAGCAGTGCGCCCATGCAACTGGAACGGTGACGAAATGGGTCGTCGAGATGCTGTAATGCCCCAGGCAAAAGATACATTGCAAGAGAGCATCGCGCAGCAGCGCACGGAGCTGTTACAGATCATGCAGCAGCCGCTGCAGCAACTTGCGGCACGTTGTCATCCGATCTGGTCGGACCGCGCAAGACTCGATCAGGTATTGAGCGAAGGATTGAAAACACTGCCTTTCGGCAGGTCGCTTTATGCGCTGGATACCAACGCGATCCAGATCAGCAGCAATGTCAGCGCGGAAGGATTGACGCCCGCATCGTTCGGCCGGGATCGTTCGCGGCGCCCCTACATGAGCGCAGTGTTGCCCATCGACGGCACGCTGCTTTCGGAAGCCTACATCAGCCTGCTCGGGCGTCGTCCTTCGCTGACTGCCGTGCAGATCGTGCGCGACCTGTCGGGCAGGGTGCTGGGATTCATCGGTGCCGATTTCGACCTGCGCGACCTTCCGCTGACGCGCAAGCTGTACGACGAGCCGGTATTCTGGCAACAACTCAAGGGCGACCCCTCCATACGCAACACGGTTTTTCACCAGAACCGGGCAGAAAGCGTGATGGACCAGCATATCGATACCGTGCTGGGAGTGCTCGAGGAATTGATGGTCTACCACGGCATTTACCATGTGATCTTGCACTTCTCCAGCAGCCGGGCTGTCATCTGGGTGATGGAAGATCCGTACCGCTACCGCCTGCTCGACATCGACGCGTTGAACGACCCCGATATCTGCCTCGCCTACCCCAGAACGCCATATCCGGATGACGCGCTGGTGCCGCGTGACCGTATACGCCCCGTACTGGATATGTTTCGCAAGCTGCGATACATGGACGATATGTTCTACCTGCGTTCAGGCACCCTGAATCTCTTTAACGGCATCGTCGGCCTCACTTTCTCGTGCGACGGCTCGCATTACATTCCCCACGATGAGTTTTTGAATGCGGGATACGATTTCTGGATCGGCAACAAATAACCGACGAAGACAGCGCGCTTGCCCGGATCAGACTATGCTATCCAGCTTACCGCCCGTGGCAAGACTTGATATCTTGGCCAGCACGACGGAAAGTTCTTTTACTTTGGTTTCCAGCACGGCCAGCTTGTTGGCCATCTCGGCCTTCTTCTCCTGGTCCTGCCTGGCGTTTTCCCTGAGCTGCTCGACCATCTTCATGTATTCGATCAGCTTCTGTTTTTCCTCTTCAAGCTGCGCGTTCTTCCTGGCGAGCTGGCTCTCTTCCGCCGTGGCCAATTTGCTCAGTTGAGCCTGCTGCTCGGCCATCTTCCTGGCCATCTCGGCGCTCTTTTCCTGCTCCTGCCTGGCGCCTTCCCTGAGCTGCTCGATCAACTTCATATATTCGAGCGACTTTTTCTTTTCTTCTTCAAGCTGGATATTCTTCTTGACGAGCTGGTTCTCTTCCACCTCATCCAGCTTGTTCAATCTGGCTTGCAGTTCGGACGACTTTGTCTGCTCCTGCTTGAGACTCTCGCGCAGCTGAACGATGGTTTTCAGAAGATCGAGCGACTTGCTGCGCTCTTCTTCCAGCAGCGCATCTTTCCTGGCAAGTTGTTGCGCTTTGCTTTCTTCCGCAACATTGGCCTTCACGACATCGCTTTTGGCGGTATCGGTAAAAGCGCGAAGTTTAAATGTCTTATCCATGTCGACCATTCTCGTCAATTCCGGATTGATGTGCAACACAGCGCAAACCTGAATGCTTGCGAATGTTGGGCCATATCAGGCACAGGAGCAAGTCTCATCTATTTGCTTTGCGCGTCGACCGGCGCAGACGACTGGTCGATCGCTGCCGGTGGCGGAGTCGCGGCACCATGCCTGCCCAGGGGAGCAGTCAATTGAATGATGTCGGCGGGGCTGCTTGCAGGCTGCGCTGGCACAACAGACGAAGTTGCGGTGACAGGGGCGGCGATCGGTTTCGGCGGCAGCAATCTGGCCGGCGGCTGCGCCTCTACCGGACTCGATGCTGCATTGATTGCGGGCATCGACGACGGCTTGCCAACTGCCAGCGGTAGCTTGGGCTGGACAACGATGGGCGTCCTTTGAACCATATGCGGCTTCGGTTGGGACACGGGCGGCTTCCCGGTCTGCGGCTCGTTACCCGGCGAAGCTTTTGTCGGTTGCGACGCACTCATCGTGATCGTCGCCGGCTTGTCGATCACGACCTGCGCCTGTGTAGCCGGCTCTTTTATCGCCGCCGGAGGTATTGCAGGAGAGGCGATATTCTCAGACTGGAAAGCAGGGGGACTGACCTTCGCTTTTGCCCGAACAGGCTGGGGCAGGTCTTCGCTCTGCGCCAGTTCTTTTTGTTGCGGAGCAAGCAGGCCCAGCCAGACTACGGCAGCCGCGATCACGATGGCTGTTATCCCGGCCAGCCACATTACGCGGCGGGTATTGTCATGCTTGCGGATGATGTGGACCTTGGCCCTGCCAAAGATCGTATGGGTGATCTCCGCCTCGCCAATCTCGGTCCAGACGTTCGGCCGCGCATTGCCTGCCAGCAGTTCGCGGTCTGGTATATCGAGCTGGTTGACGTCGTGAGTCATTGGTTCTGCCCCGTGTATGTTGCCGGTCTATAACTACATCATAGCAAGTAATGGAGAGGTTACAACCGGGTATATGGCGGCCAGAAAACCCGTTCTCGCCGGCACGCTACTCCAGCGACAACTCTATTTTATCCAGCACGACCGCCGGCTGTTGCGGCTTCTCTTCCCGCTCCGTTTCGTGATGCAGTTTTTCCTGTTGCTGTTTGGCGAGTTGTGCTGCTTCGAACTCGCGCTTGTGCTCTTCCTGAGCCGCCAGCTCTTTCTTGCGTTCCTCTTCCAGTTCTTCCGGGGTCTTGTGTACATGAAGCGTGAGTTCCATGCCGGAAACGTTGCCTGGTTCTCCGCGTTTGCTCTTGAGCTTGATGTTCAGGCGCAGCTCGTTGGCGGAATCCGCATTGCGTATCGCATCCTCGTAGGAGATATGGCCTTCGTTATACAGCTCGAACAAAGACCAGTCGAAGGTGCGCATGCCGAGCTCGCGCGATTTCTCCATGATGCCTTTGATCTCGTGGAATTCGCCCTTGAATATCTTGTCGGCGATGATAGGCGTGTTGAGCAGTATCTCGATCGCCGCCTTGCGGCCTTTGCCGTCCGGCGTGCGGATCAGCCGTTGCGAGATGAGCGCGCGCATGTTGGCGGAAAGGTCCATCAGCAGCTGGTTGCGGCGTTCTTCCGGGAAGAAGTTGATGATGCGGTCTATGGTCTGGTTGGTGCTGTTGGCATGCAGCGTGCCCAGGCACAGGTGACCGGTCTCGGCGAAGGCGATGGCGTGTTCCATGGTCTCGGCGTCGCGTATCTCGCCGATCAGGATCACGTCCGGCGCCTGGCGCAGGGTATTCTTCAGCGCATGATGCCAGCTGTGCGTATCCACGCCCACTTCGCGGTGGGTGATCAGCGATTGCTTGGACTGGTGCACGTATTCCACCGGGTCTTCGACGGTGACGATGTGGCCTTTGGAAGTGCTGTTGCGGTGGTCGATCATCGCGGCCAGCGAGGTTGACTTGCCGGAGCCGGTACCGCCGACCACCAGTACCAGCCCGCGCTTTTGCATGACGACTTCTTTCAGCACCTCGGGCAGGCCGAGTTTTTCGAAGTTGGGTATCTCGGCGGCGATGGTGCGGATGACCATGCCGACATTCTGCAGCTGGACAAAGACATTGACGCGGAAGCGGGAGACGCCGGGCACGGAAATGGCGAAGTTGCATTCCATCTCTTTTTCGAATTCCGCGCGCTGCTCTTCGTTCATCAGCGCATGCGCCAGTTGGCGCGTGATCGTTCCGTTGAGCTTTTGCGAGGTCATCGGCGTCATCTCGCCGTGTGCCTTCATGCTGGGCGGAAAATCGTTCGAGATGAACAGGTCGGAGCCGCCCGCCCTGCTCATGGCAGTGAGCAGTTTGATGATGTATTCGTGCGCTTGCTGATCGGTGAGACCTGATGACATTGCATTTCCTCGAACGGTTATGACAAAAAAACTGGCCGCGCATTTTATCAGCAAGCTGCGCGATAAAAGTCACATCGCCCGAATGGATTGGTGTCTCAAAGTTCATGTAACCGGGCTGTGTATTTTTAGGATATTGTCCGTTTATTCAAATAAGGGGCCGATATGAAACATCGCATATTGATTCTGGGCCATGGCAAGATGGGGCATGCCATGGAATGTCTGGTGTCCGGGCGGCACGATGTCCGCATCTGGTGCATCGAAGAGAAAGGCGACGCTCCCCTGGAGGATCTGGTCTCCTGGGCGCAGGTGATCCTGTTCTGCCTGCCGGTGAATCCGCATCATGAGGTCGTCACGCGCATCGCGCCATATCTTGCACAAGGCAGTCTGTGCCTGACCATCGCCAAGGGACTGGATGAATCGGGACGGACGGCTGCACAGGTGTTCGAGAGCACGCTGACTGAAGGTCATCACTACGGCGTCATCTACGGCCCGATGATCTCTGAGGAGATCAGGACAGGGCGTTATGCCTTTGCCGACGTGGTGTTGTCGGACACGGCCGATTTCCAGGTGATATTCGATCTCTTCCTGGGCACCAGGCTGATCTGCGAGCAGGCGTCGGACATGCACGGCAGGAGCTGGTCGGTGATCCTGAAGAACGTGTATGCAATCATGTTCGGCGTGGCGGATGAACTGAAACTGGGCAACAACATGCGAGGGCATCTGATGGTGACGGCCATCTCGGAGCTGTCGGGCATCGTGCAGTCGTTCGGCGGACAGGCGCACACGCCTTACAGCTACGCCGGCCTGGGCGATCTGCTGACGACGGCCACCAGCGAGGATTCGCACCACCATGCACTCGGCAGGCAGCTGGTTCGCGGCGAGTGGTCGAATATCTCCGGTGAGGGAGTGCATACTTTGCAGATGGTGGTGAAGCATCATCTTTTCGATTGGCGTGCCTTTCCCCTGTTCACCCTGGCACACGACATCGTCACCGCACCCGGAACGCTGCATGAGCGGATCGAGGATTATTTGGCGCAGTTGCGGGAAAGGGTGAGCTGCGCGATATGAAGTCGTATCGTCATTGAACTGCATAATGACACTGCCGGCAGGGTCAATCCGGCATGTGTGCCGCACACCGGGATAACGGCGTAAGATGACAGATTCATGCTGGTGATTCAGCCTGCGTTACTTTAGATGCAGCGAGTTAGGGATGTTTGTTTTTCAAACGACTCAACGAGCCTGACAATTGAAAGGAGCGGATATGAAGCATCACAAGTACCTCATTGTCGGCGGCGGCATGACTGCCGATTCAGCCATCCGCAGTATCCGGAAGATCGACAATAGCGGCAGCATCGCCATGTTCTGCGATGAGAGCGACCCCCCTTATGACCGCCCTCCGCTGTCCAAATCGCTATGGACGGGCAAGCCGTTTTCCTCCATCTGGCGCAGTCCCAACGGTCTCGATGTGGACATGCATCTGGGCCGGAAAGTGGTCGCGCTCGACGCTTCCAAAAGAACGGTGACCGATGACGCAGGAAACACCTGTTCTTATGAAAAGCTGTTGCTTGCCACGGGTGGTTCCGTACGGCGTCTGCCGGACGCAAACGGAAGCGTGATCTATTTCCGGACTGCGGGCGATTACCGCAAGCTGCGCGCGTTGTGCGAACACGGCTTGGATTTTGTCGTGATCGGCGGCGGCTTCATCGGTTCGGAAGTGGCTGCCGCGCTCGCCATGAAAGACAAACGGGTCACCATGATCTTTCCTTCCAGCGGGATCGGATCGCGTGTCTATCCACCTTCGCTCGTGGCGTTCCTGAATTCCTATTACGAAATGAAGGGCGTCGAGCTGCTCGATTCGGAAAGCGTCAAATCGGTTCGGACGGCGGGAAACAAGACGATAGTGACCACGGGCAAAGGCATAGAGATCTCTGCCGACGGCGTAGTGGCGGGCCTGGGTATCCAGCCCAACACGGAACTGGCCGAGCACGCCGGCCTCATGGTGGACAACGGCATCGTGGTGGACGAGCTGCTGCGCACCAGCAATCCCGACATCTATGCCGCGGGAGACGTGGCGAATTTTTACAGCGCCGCCCTGGACAAGCGCATGCGCGTGGAGCATGAGGACAACGCCAACGTCATGGGAGAGATGGCGGGCAGGAACATGGCGGGGCAATCCGACATCTACAGCCACCAGCCTTACTTCTATTCCGACCTGTTCGACCTGGGCTATGAAGCGGTGGGTGAACTCGACTCGACGCTTGATATCGTCGAAGACTGGAAGGAGTCGTTCCGCAAGGGCGTGATCTACTATTTGCGCGATGGCCGGGTGCGCGGCGTCCTGTTGTGGAACACCTGGGGACAGGTTGCCGCCGCGACACAGTTGATCGCGGAAAAGAAGCAGCATTCCAGCTCGACGCTGCTGGGGAAAATAAGCGATTAAGCTCGCTTCTCAAATAGTGTAAATTACCGGATGGTCGCGATCGGCATGCACCGATTCAGTCGGGCAGCCCCATCGCGCCGCGTTTGAACGCTCCCCCGCGCCACGGTAATCGAAAGCTATCCAGGACATGCCCCATCTCGTTGTCTCCATCTCCGGTCACGGCTTCGGCCATGTCGCGCAGACCGCACCCATCCTGAATCTACTACCGGAATACATGCCGCAACTGCGTATCACCGTACGCTCAGCGGTGCCGCTCGCACATCTGCGTTCGCGCATCCATGTACCTTTCGATCATCTGACCAGCGAGGGCGACATCGGCATGCTGATGTCGTCTGCGCTGGACGTGCACGCAGACGATAGCCGCGCGGCTTACCGGGCTTTCCATGCCGATTGGGATGGGCGCGTTGCCAACGAAGCGCGTCTTTTGCGCGATCTCGGTGCGGACATGGTGTTCTCCAACGTGGGCTATCTGGCACTGGCCGGAGCGCAGCGGGCAGGCATCGCGAATGCGGCGTTATGCTCCCTGAACTGGTCGGATATCTATCGACACTATTGCGGCGACGATACTATCGCCGCCCAGATATATGCCTGCTATGCGAATGCCGATGCCTTCCTGCGCGCCACGCCCGGCATGACGATGGGCAACCTGCCCAATCTCGTCCCGGTCGCGCCCATCGCGGCCGTTGGCACCAATCGGCGCGATGAACTAAGCCGCCATTTGAAGTTGTCGCATGAAGAAAAGCTGGTGCTGGTCAGTTTGGGCGGTATCGCCAGCCGTTTGCCCGTAGAGCGCTGGCCCCGCATCGACGGCGTGCGCTGGCTGGTGCAGGAGAGCTGGCAAGTGACACATCCCGACGCGATCGTGCTGGAATCGCTGCCGATGGGATTCGGCGACCTGCTGGCCAGCTGCGACGCATTGTTGTGCAAACCGGGTTATGGCAGCTTCGTCGAAGCCGCGTGCAGCGGCACGCCCGTGTTGTTCACGACCCGCGAGGGTTGGCCCGAAGCGCCGCCCTTGACCGAATGGCTGGGACGGCACGGTGTGTGCCGGGAAGTTACACGCAAACAATTGGAAAACGGAGACTTCACGGACGCACTGTTCGACCTCTGGTCCATACCCGTGCCTGTCCCGCCCAACCCCGATGGTGCAGCGCAAGCTGCGGACTGGATATCCCGCCGGCTCTCCCTTTCGGGCTATTGATTTCGTCCGGCCCGCACGGCAGGATGAAGCTATCCTAACTTCCTGAGGCGGACACCATGATCGAGTACATCTTCTTCGATATCCCACTGCGCGACAAATTCGTATCCTATATCGAAAAACGAGGAGTGCAGTACACGGCCCCCGAAGACAACATGGGAATGGTGGTGGCGATCCCCGAGGATATTCCCGAGCGTGTATCGGACGATATCGAGAAATATTACACGATGCTCGAAGACGAGCAGGAAACACAGAGCGAGACGGGAGGCGACCTGAACCGCCTGGCCGGATTCAATTTCACCCTGCCGAACGGCGAACCGCGCATGCTGCCGCTGCAAATCGAGATGGCCAACCGACTGCTGGCGAACTTCAGTCTGGATGAGATTCAGGGGTTGCTGAATGCCGTGGCGGAATGCACGGTAAACCCGAACGACGACCATCTGTGCCACATACTCGCCGCCCGGAGCCCGAAAAACGGTTAAGCCGGTTCGACCTGCTTAGTGATGGTGTCCACCGTCGCCATGCACGTGGCCATGTGACAACTCTTCGGCCGTGGCAGCGCGCACGCCAGTCACTGTGCCTGCAAATACCAGCGTCTTGCCTGCCAGCGGATGGTTGCCATCCACGGTGACTTCGTCGTCGGTGACTTCGGTGACGGTGTATAGCATGTAGTCTTCGTCGTCATCGCCTTCGGCGCCGCCCTCGAATTGCATGCCAACTGCGACATCCTTGGGGAACATGGCACGCGGTTCAGCGCGCACAAGGTCGTGTTCGTATTCGCCGAAAGCGTCGTCCGGTTCCATGCTGACGGAGAATTTGTCGCCCACGGCTTTGCCGTGCAGTGCTTCCTCGACAAGGGGAAATATGCCATCGTAACCGCCGTGCAGGTAGCTGATCGGATCGCTATTCTTTTCCAGCAGCGCGCCGCTGGCGTCGGTCAGTTCATAAGTCAGCGAGACAACGGCGTTCTTTTCAATCTTCATTTCATTTCCTTTATCAATTTAAGAATATCCTGGGCGTGTCCGTGGGCATGGACACCGTACAAGACATGGCGCAGCTCGCCCTGTTTGCCGATGATGAAAGTGGAGCGCTGGATGGAGAGTTTCTTGTGTCCATCCACTTCCTTCTCGTACAGCACGCCGTATTTCCTGCAAACGCGCCCGTCGGTATCGGACAACAACTGCACCGAAAGGCCGTACTTGTCGCGGAAGGTGGCGTGGCTGATGCAATCATCGCGGCTGATACCGACCACGATGGTGTCGTACTTGGCGAACTCTTCCTCGCAATCGCTGAATTCGTTCGCCTCCATCGTGCATCCCGGCGTATCGTCCTTGGGATAGAAATACAGCACGATGTTCTTCCCACGCTGCCCGATCAGGCTGAACATATGCATATCCGCATCTGCCAGTTCGAATTCCGGCGCATCTGTTCCGGTTTGTAGCTGCATTACCTGTAGTGGCATGGCGCCCTCCTGCCGGAGCATTCTAACCGAGTTTCATTTTGTACCAAACGGTTTCGCGGAGATTATAATCAACAAATGAATACTAAATTAACCCTGCTCGGCGGCCTCACCGTCAACGAATTTCTGCGCGACTATTGGCAGAAGAAACCCTTGCTGATCCGCCAGGCCGTGCCCGGCTTCAAAGGCCTGCTGGACCCGCAACAATTGATCGATCTGGCATGCCTCCCCGATGTGCAGGCACGCCTGGTTACGCACCAGCGCAAACAATGGAAATTGCGCCACGAGCCCTTCGAGCCCGCGGATTTCGAGGGCCTGTCAAAAAAGGGGAAATGGTCGGTGCTGGTGCAGGGCGTCAATCACTTCCTGCCGAAAGGCGCCGAACTGGCAAAACAGTTCAACTTCATCCCGCATGCACGTTTCGACGACCTGATGGTGAGCTACGCGCCCAAAGGCGGCGGGGTCGGCCCGCATTTCGATCCTTACGATGTTTTCCTGCTGCAAGGACTTGGACACCGCCGCTGGCAGATCTCCACACAAAAGGACCGCACGCTGGTCGAGGGAGCCCCGTTGCGATTGCTGCAAAACTTCAAGGTGGAACAGGAGTGGATACTGGAAGCCGGCGATATGCTCTACCTGCCGCCGCAATGCGGACATAACGGCATCGCCGAAGATGACTGCATGACCTACTCCATCGGCTTCCGCACTCCGTGGTATCAGGAGCTGGCAGAGCAGTTCCTCGTCTATCTGCAGGACCGCATCGAGATCGAAGGCATCTATGCCGATCCCGGCCTGAAAGCGCAAAAGCATCCAGCCGAGATCGGTGCCGACATGCTGCAACAAGTCGGTCGCGCCATCCGCAAGGTGAAGTGGGACGACGAAGATATCGCCAACTTTCTCGGCTGCTATCTCTCCGAACCCAAACCCCATATTTTCTTTGACACGCCCGCCAAGCCCCTGACCGAGGAACGTTTCGGGCAGGCGCTACAAAAAAACGGAACTTCCCTCGATCTCAAGACCCAGATGCTGTGCCATGACGGCACGATATTCATCAACGGCGATGCGCATCAGGTCGGCATGGGTTGCTACCGCATACTGCGCGAACTGGCAGACGCAAGGAGCCTCCCCGCATCGTCCAAGTTCACGCGCGAAGCAACCGATCTGCTTTACCAATGGTACCTGGATGGATATTTGACACCTCGTGCAAGGTAGGAAGGACCGGAGATTGAGCAACGATGCCTTGCAGCACTCGACTTTCGACGGCGTGGCCGACTACATCGCCGCGCTGGATACGGTGTGTTCATCGGCCCAACACACACTGAACATCTTCGAGCAGAACTATGAAGGCATCGGTTTCAATTCCGAAACGCGTTTCGATATGCTGCACCGTTTTCTGCTTTCCAGTCCGATCAACCGGCTGAACCTGCTGGCTCACGATCCGCAACACCTGATCCGCTACTGTCCGCGCATGATGATATTGCTCCGTCAATTCGGGAGCAGCATGTTTATCTATCAGACTGCAAGGAACCTGCTGCACGTCACCGACCCTTTTGCCGTTGCGGATAATGCCAATTATGTGCGCCGTTACCATTTCGACGATACGCGCGGACTGTTGGCCAGAAACGATCCCGAAGAGGCGCGCCGGCTCAATTCCCGCTTCAACGAAATGTGGGCTTCGTCCCATTCCTGCGCTTCGGGTACGGTGCTTGGGCTATAACAATCTCATGTAGCCTGATATTTTGCAGGGATGGTGGTAGAATACCGCGCCTTTCGCAACGAGGGAGACTTTGGCGAATGGGTACCAAACAAATCTAGCACTCCCGTAATTTTAAAATCAACCGAAGGAATTGAAATGAAATTGACCTCTCTGATCGCTGTTGTGTTCGCCCTGTCTCTGTCCGCTTGCGGAAAACAAGCTGAAGCTCCCGCACCTGCCGCACCTGCTGCCGCTCCTGCTCCTGCTGCTTCCGCCGTTGCTGCTCCTGCCGCTTCCGAGCCTGCCGCTGCTTCCGCAGTTGCTGCTCCTGCTGCAAAGTAAGAAGCCGTACAAGCTTGATAAAAAAGCCGACGCAAGTCGGCTTTTTTAATTTCCGCAGATTTTCCGGCGATCAGGAAATCTCGCACCAGTCCAATCCCAGCTCCTGCGTTGCAACAGCGATCCGGTCTGTTGTGCAGCCCAAGGCTCCGCTTAGTGCTTCCACTGCCAGTTCGACCGCATTGTTCTTGCGGCTCAGATGGGCGGCAACGATGTGCTGCAACCGGCTGTTGTCCAGGCGTGCCAGCAAAGCCGCCGCATCGTCATTGTTAAGGTGTCCGTAACGCCCGCCTACGCGCTGTTTCAGACTGTAGTGATAATCGCCTTCGGCAAGCATCCGGGCATCATGGTTGCACTCCAGTACCAGCGCGTGGCAACCGCTCAAGGTCGCTTCGATATGCGGCGTTGAACTGCCGGTATCGGTGAGCACTCCCAGCCTGAAAGCGCCGTCGCTGAACACGTATTGCACCGGTTCTGCAGCATCGTGCGGCACGGGATAAGGCTGCACCTGCACCTCGCCGATGGCAAACGGAAGATGCGGATTGATCTCGGTGATGGAAAGTTCGGCGAAGGACTTGTTTTGCGTGCGCAAGGTGCCGTGGGTCAGCCACACAGGAAGGTCGAATTTTCGCGCCAGCCGCGCGACGCCGGCAATGTGATCGCCATGTTCGTGCGTGACCACGATGCCGTTCAACTGTTCGGCCTGCAGGCCAAGACGCGCCAATCGCGACACTGTCTCGTTCAACGAAAAACCGCAATCGAGCAGGACATGCGTTTGCCCGACCTGCACAACGAGGGCGTTCCCCTCGCTGCCGCTACCGAGTAGTGCGAACCGCATCTCCGCGAGGAGGGCGAGGCTGGTCGCCGGGATTGCCCTTGTCCAGGTTCTGGTAAAGCACTTCGACGAGCCGATTCGTTTCCGCGCCGCTCTTGCCATACTGATCGACCACGGTGACTTCGCTGCCAGCCGCATTTTCATGCACTATGACCTGATAGTCCGGCAGTTTCTTTTTGTCCTTGTCCGCCGTTGCCGCGACGAAATAGATACCCTTGCTCCTGTCCTTGTCAGTCGTAACGAGGCGTGCATGATCCAGTGCCAGCCCGACCCTGCGCCAGCTGCGGTCGAACGGCTCACCCAGCACTATGCTCTTTGTGCCGTTGCCTTCCAGCAACTTGGCGCTCGGCGCCGGAGCCGGTTGAGGTGCAGGAGTTGCCGCAACCGGCGCACTCGCCGGGTTCACGCAGGGCTGCTCCGACTTTCTGGTGTATTCCGAATAACTGGCGACTTTTTCCCCGTCCGTCCCGGGAATGATGTAGCGCTGCTCCGTCTCGGGAACCGTCAGATCGGGCGGGACTTCCAGCGGCGGCGTCTCCACCGCGCCTGCTTTGTAATCCACCGGCTTCCGGTCGAACATGCTGCATCCCGCGAGCAACGATACCGCAACGAATCCAAATACGATGTTTCTTGACTTCATGTTCTTTTCCTATCAGATGACGCCAGCCTGGCGCATGGCGGCTTCCACCACCGGTTGCGCTCCGGCAGTAAGCGGGGTCAATGGCAGACGCAGCGCGTTCTTCATCTTGCCCATGCGCGCCACCGCCCACTTTACCGGTATGGGGTTGGCTTCAACGAACAGGTTGCGATGCAATCCAAGCAGACGGAAATTGATCTCGCGGGCCTTGGCAAGCTCGCCATTCAACGCTGCCGTGCACATCTCATGCATCAGCCGGGGTGCGACGTTGGCTGTCACCGAGATCGAGCCATGCGCACCCAGCAGCATCAGCGCCAGCGTGCTGGCGTCGTCTCCGCTGTAGATGGCGAAATCCCTGGGGGCTCTCTGCAGCAAGTCGCTGCCGCGGGAGATATCGCCTGTCGCTTCCTTGATGCCTACGATGTTCCCGATCTGCGCAAGACGCAGCACGGTATCGTTGTGCAAGTCTGCACCCGTGCGTCCCGGGACGTTGTACAGGATATGCGGCATATCTACCGCTTCGGCGATGGCCTTGAAATGCAGGTACAGGCCTTCCTGGGTCGGCTTGTTGTAATAGGGAACCACGGTGAGGGATGCATCCGCCCCGGCCTTCCTGGAAAAAGTGGCCAGCTCGATCGCTTCCCTGGTCGAGTTCGCACCGGTTCCCGCGATGACAGGGATACGTTTGGCGGAGTGCTTCACCGCTTCCGCGATGAGCAACTCGTGCTCTTCCACATCGACAGTGGGGGATTCGCCGGTCGTACCGACCACCACGATGGCGTCGGTGCCTTCGGCTATATGGAAATCGATCAACGCGCGGAAGGCCGCCAAATCCAGGCTGCCGTCCTCTTGCATCGGCGTGACGATCGCTACGAGGCTACCTTTGATCATGTGTTTCTCTGCCACAAAAATAAAGATGGCATTCTACCCTATTAGCCCTGCCCTACGCGACAAGAGCGGCACCCGTGTGGAATAATGCAGGCAACTGGAATCCACTCGACCATGCCCTCCCTCACCCTGGCCCATCTGCAACCCGGCGATATCGCCACCATCGTCTCCATCCACGCCGAAGAAGCATTGCATCTGCGTCTGCAGGCGCTGGGATTCCGCAGCGGGAAGCAGATAGAGCTGATCCGCAAGGCCAGCTTCTCCGGTCCTTTGCAGGTGCGCATCGGCACCACCGACATCCTGCTGCGCCGCAACGAGGCTGCGAAGGTCAAAGTGTGCCAGGTATGAAACGTATCGCCTTATTGGGCATGCCCAACACCGGCAAGTCCACCTTGTTCAACCGCATGACCGGCGGTGCCGCCCGCGTCGGCAACTGGCCCGGCATCACTGTTGAACTTCTCAGCGGCAGGATACTTCTCGGCGCCGACATGGTAGAGATCATCGACTTGCCAGGCATCTACGACCTGCACGGCTTCTCCGACGACGAGCAGGTGGTGCGCCATTTCATTCATGACAACGTGCCCGACCTGGCGCTCGTCATACTGAATGCCACGCAGATCGAACGCCAGATGAGCCTGCTACTGCAACTCAAGCAGCTCAACATGAACCTCGTGGTCCTGCTCAACATGGCGGACGAGGCGAAGAAATACGGCATCAGCATCGACAGCAGGAAAATGACGGAGATGCTGGGGATACCCATCTTCCTGCTCAGCGGCAAATACGGCACGGGCTACCAGGAAGCACTGCAGGCCATCACCAGGGCACTGCGCTATCCCACGCCGGGCATGGCGGAAGAGCTACGCAGCCAGCTCGAACAGGACGAGCACATCGAGTCCGAGATGGCGCGCATCCTCAAGCATGCAGTGCAAGTTCCGGCGCAGTTGCCGGAGAATCTTACGGACAAGCTCGATCGGGTGATGCTCCATCCGTGGCTGGGACTGCCGATCTTCTTCGGCATCATGTATCTGCTGTTCCAGGGCATCTTCTTCCTCGGGCAACCGCTGCAAGGCTGGGTAGCCGATGCGCTCGGCTGGCTGCGGGAGACCGCGCTCAACCCGGCCCTTTCCGGATTGCCGGCCTGGCTTTCCGGTTTGCTGCTGGACGGGATCTACAACGGCGTGGCCACTGTCGCCGCCTTCGTGCCCATCATCATCCTGTTCTTCCTGTTCATGGCGATGGTGGAGGACAGCGGTTATCTGTCGCGCGCCGCTTTCCTGATGGATGCGCTGATGGCGAAGATGGGATTGGACGGACGCGGTTTCGTCATGCTCTTGATGGGTTTCGGCTGCAATGTGCCCGCGCTCATGGGCACGCGCGTGATGCGTTCGCGCAGCCTGCGACTCCTCACCATGCTGGTCATCCCGTTCTCGCTGTGTTCCGCGCGCTTGCAGGTATTCGTGTTCATCACCGCCGCGTTGTTCTCCGCCAAAGCCGCGCCGCTAGTACTGTTCAGCCTCTATTTGTTCAGCTTCGCCACAGCCATTGTCACTGCTTTGTTGTTCAAGGGAAGTTTCAAAAACAACGAGCCTTTCGTGCTGGAACTGCCGCCGTACCGGTTCCCCACCATGCGCCAGATGTTGCTGCGAGGATGGCTGGAAGTGACACACTTCTTGCGCCGCGCCACGCAATTCATCGTCGCCGGCGTCGTGCTGGTATGGCTGCTGACGCATCTGCCAACCTCGGCCGCTCCCGCGAGTCCGGACACGCTGGCCGGAATGATAGGCAGTCTGCTGCACCCGGTCTTCGCCCCCATCGGGATCAACGACCAGCTCACCATCGCCTTGATCTTCGGTTTCGTCGCGAAAGAGATCGTCATCGGCTCGCTGGCCGTCATCTACGGTTTGAGCGGCGACGCATTGGGCAGTGCACTGGGGCAACAGCTGGATTGGGTGCAGGCCTACAGCTTCATGCTGTTCACGCTGATCTACACGCCCTGTCTGTCCGCGATCGCCACCTTGCGCAGCGAATCAAAAGACCTGCGTTATACCCTGTTCGCACTCAGCTGGTCGCTGGCACTGGCGTGGGTGGTCAGTTTTGTCTTCTATCAGGGAGCACGCGCACTGGGGTATTAAGCGCGAGCAGTCGGACTTACGGCTTCTTCCAGGCTTGATCGAGCAATTCCTGCGCTCTTGCATATTTCGCCTTGGCCTCGTCCAGGCTCTTTTTCGATTCTGCCGCTTTACGCCGGTCTTCCACCAGACGGTTCTGCGCGTCCGTCAGTCGCTTCTCGGAATCGGATACACGTTGCAGGTTGTCCTTGTATTCCGCGTCGGCCTTGTCGAGATTCCCGCGAGCGTATTCGACACCCACCTGTTGTGCCGAAACATCCTTGGCTTGCGCCAGGGATGTCATCGAAAGCAAAACGAGAACCAGAGCAAGTTTCAGCACAGTGTCAGGTCAGCCTTCAGAACGTGAATTGCACGCCAGCGAGCACTCCGCTCACCAGAACAGCGTCTGCATTCGTCGCTTTTACGGTAAACACTGTCTTGCGATAGCCTGCATAGACTTGCACCTGGGGCGAGACCGAGAATTCGGCACGGGCGCCGTATTGCTGGAATTGCTTGGCATCGCCGAAGGTGATGATATCCGGGCCGTAATAGAACTCGCCCGCGAACGCCACGCGCCGCTCTGCCGGCAATTCGTACCGCACCTGCGCACCCAGCGCGACTGAAGACGTATTCTGCCTGGTTGGTGTCTCCCGGATCGTCGCAGCAACCGCTTTTGCGCCAATACCGATGGTCAGACCCGGCACTTTGATCTCGTCATTCGCGACCAGCAGTCCCACACCGCCCATGACACTGTTCACGTCGTTGTACAACAAATCTGCATAAATCTCGGACTTGCCTGCGAGCGTGGTGGGAACACCGTACTTGAACTGGGCCGCATGATTGCCCAGCCCGATATCCAACGTATCCGCTGCCGCGATGCCAGCCACAGACATCAAAGAGATCGCCAGTATATTGCGCAACATATTTTTCACTCCTCAGAGATTACAAGATGATACGAATTTGGCGGAGGCGGTGAGATTCGAACTCACGGAGGACTTTCATCCTCGCTAGTTTTCAAGACTAGTGCCTTCAACCGCTCGGCCACACCTCCAAAAACCTGCAAGGTGCCAGCCTAAGGTTTTGGTTTCACTCGAAAGTTCCCTTTGCCGATATACGGCTGGCACACAATGGCGCGCATGATACCTGAAATACCCGGGCTTCCCAACGGGCATGGTTGCAACTTTTACACTGCTTCTGTAGTCTCACGCACGTTCGTTGGAACAGAACCGTCTTCATAAGGAGTAAAGCATGCAATACGACACACCATCCGTAATACCCGGTACCGCGCTTGGCGCCGAACAGAATAAAGTCCTGCGCAACACCTACATGATGCTGGCGCTGACCATGATCCCGACGATCATCGGCGCTTTCATCGGCACCTCGATCAATTTCTCGTTCATGGCGGGACATCCCATCATGGCCGCGTTGCTGATGTTCGGCACGATGATGGGCCTGCTGTTCGCCGTCACCGCGTTGCGCGACAGCGTATGGGGTATCGTCGCCCTGCTCGGGTTCACCTTTGTCGCGGGCGTGTTCCTCGGCCCCATCCTGCAAGTCGCCCTGCACCTGAAGAACGGCGCACAGCTTATCGGCTTGGCAGCGGGTGGGACCAGCGTCATCTTTTTCTCGCTGGCGACCATCGCCACTACCACAAAGAAGGATTTCAGCTTCATGGGCAAGTTCCTGTTCATCGGACTGATCCTGCTGATCGTCGCTTCGCTGGCCAATATGTTCTTCCAGATCCCCGCGCTGTCGCTGACCATCTCGGCGATCGCAGTCATGATCTTCTCCGCCTACATCCTGTTCGACGTGAGCCGGATCGTGCAGGGTGGCGAAACCAACTACGTGATGGCAACGCTGGCGTTGTACATGGACATCTACAACCTGTTCATCAATCTGTTGAGCCTGCTGATGGCATTCAGCGGCGAACGCGATTAACGTAGCAGACAGCAAAAACTAAGGCGACCTTGCGGTCGCCTTTTTTTATGGTTTGCGAGGCTGCCCCAGGTATTGCATGGACAGTCGAGATATCCCGCCCACCTGATCGTCGCAGTCTCAGACCTTGAAGTAAGCCATGTCTTCCTTCAGCTTTCCGGCCAGCACATTCAGCTGGTCCGCTGCCGCCGCATTGCTTTGGGTCGCGGCATTGGTCTGCTCGGTCATGGTGGCGATGCTCTCGACATGGCCGGCGATCTCGTTGGCCGTCACCGCCTGTGCCTTGGTGGCATTCGCTACCTCCCGCGCCTTGGACAGCGAGTCCGTCGCCTGACGCTGGATGTCGTCGAGCAGGCCGGTCGCCTGCAGCGCCAGTTCCTGCCCCTGTTTCACCAGCGGTGTCGCACTTTCCATCGCAACCACCGTCTGCTGGG